>Ga0326728_10000835_pt1 | contig 116027 bp, 67 predicted proteins | sample MB3enrmetagenome_FD_207602 | JGI IMG/M metagenome (GOLD analysis project Ga0326728, IMG submission 207602) | Lab enriched peat soil microbial communities from McLean, Ithaca, NY, United States - MB31MN | ecosystem: Environmental > Terrestrial > Soil > Wetlands > Peat | place: USA: New York... | reverse complement strand
CTCAAACCTGCCCCGACTGCTGCTGGCCCTGTCCTCGATAAACGGCAAAAGCAACAACGACAAAAACAACCCCACCGATGTGCAGGAGTTGACAGGGTCACTCCATATCAGAGCTGGCGGCTATTTTCTCGTTGAACCATTGGCCCTGTTGCGCATTCATCCCGAATGGCGCGGCAGGGCCAGGATTTTTGAGTTTCCTGCGCATTTGGCGAAATCCTGAACGGTTGTAACCAATGCTGCATTGATGCGCATCGCCAGAGCCGCCGCAAAGCAATCCGCATAGCCAAGTTTGCAATGCAGTTCCGGACTCAAACAGCCGAGTCCAGAAGACGCCCGCTTGTTCTACACTGGTGAGTCCATCCGGAGCCTTCCTTTATGCCTATTGCCGCCGTTCCTGCCAACAACCAACGCCTGCCTTCGCCCGCCTTGCGCCGCTTTGCCTGGGGCGTGCTGGCGTACTTCATCGCCGTCATCCTGTGGGGAACGCTGGTGCGCGCCACGGGCGCGGGCGCCGGCTGCGGCAACCACTGGCCGCTGTGCAACGGCACGGTCCTGCAGCACTCAGCCAGCGTCAACACACTGATCGAGCTTACGCATCGCATCACCAGCGGCCTCTCGCTCTTCGCCGTCATAGGGCTTGTGGCGTGGACCTTCAAGGGCACGGTCCGCGGCCATTTGGCGCGCTCCTCGGCCGTGGCTTCCGTGGCCTTCACGCTGCTTGAAGCCATCTTCGGCGCGCTGTTGGTGAAACTGGGACTGACGGCGCAGAGCCAGTCGCCGCTACGGCCCGCGTACCTGGCGCTGCACTTGGCCAACACGCTGCTGCTGCTGGCCGCGCTCACCCTGACAGCGCACCTGCTCAGCCGCCGCAAGGGCTATCTGCGCAACAGCGTGTTCGTGGTGGCGCCGGCCGGCGCTGTGGCCAGCATCCTTGTGGTGATGATTGTGGGGGTCACAGGTTCGCTGGCCGCGCTGGGCGATACGCTCTTTCCGGCGTCCTCGCTGGGACTTGCGCTGGCCCAGGATTTTTCCCCTGCCAGCGGCTGGCTGGTGCGCTGGCGCTGGATGCACCCGACGGTGGCTTTCGTGGCCAGCATCTTCCTGATCTGGCTGCTGGTGCGGGCGGCGCAACGCCCCAGAAAGGGAGGCGGGCACTGGGACAATCGCGGACTCTCCGCGCTGGTGCTGCTGCTGCTGGCCGCGGTCTACGTGCTGGGTCTGCTGGACGTGGTGCTTCTGGCCCCGTTGTGGATCCAGGTGGCGCACCTGCTGGGCGCCGATAGCCTATGGATCGCGCTGGTGGTGCTTACGGCAAGGCTGACGCTGGAACCGGGAGAAGCGGTGAGCGGGATGCAGTAATTCCGCTGCATACCCGGCAGATGGAAAAGCGCTGAAGACTGGATCTAGGCGGTGAGACGCTCGAGCTGGTCGGGCTTGACGATGGTCAGGCTGGAGCCCTTGATGGTGATCCACTGGTCGCGACGGAACTGGTTGAGCAACCGGGTGACGGTCTCGCGCGAGGTGCCGGCCATGTTGGCAATCTCTTCGTGGGTCAGGGCCATGGTGAAGCGAAGTTCGTTCTTGCCGTTGGCGGCTGCACGCCCCCAGTCCAGCAACAGACGAGCCAGACGCCCGGCCGCCGAGCCGGAGAGCGCCAGCCGCTTGGCGTCGTGAAAGACCGTAAGGTACTCGCCGGAGAGGGACTTGGCGGCATGCATGCTGGCGATGCCATGGCGGCCGAGGAAGTCGACGAACTCCTGCTTGCGCACCGTTTTCACCTGACAGGGCTCAATGGCTTCGGCGGTAACCTCGTGAGGAACGTTGGCCAGCACCGCGCTGAGGCCCATCACATCTCCGGGACCGGCGATCTTGAGAATCATGGTTTTGCCGTCGCGGGAAGTGGAGGAGATCTTCACCTGTCCAAAGCAGATAACAAAGACGTTACGCGCCGGATCACCCTCTGAAAACAGCTTGGCGCCGCGGGCGTGGCTCATCATGATCCCGATGCCGTCGTAATCGGCTAGCGCTTCGGGTGTGAGATTGCAGAACATCCGCAAATGGCGATGCTCACAATTGACACAATCTTCCGGGGGGTGATGGGGATGAAAGGACGCCATGGGTTCACTGCAGTGCAAGTGAAGTATACCGCATTTTGGCGGGGTGCAAGGCAGGGATTTTCTTTGAATCTCCGCCGCAGCCTAGGAAGGCTCCGGCACAAGATCTGGCAGAAGTGAAATTATCGCTCCCCCGGCGGCTGCTAGTCCGGGGAGCCTCCTCTCCGATGCACGGATCGGTTCAGGCAGCAGTTGTAGTAGGCACGGGAAACCTCGCGGGCCAATTCCTGCAACAACTGCATGCGCAGGGGCGGATAGCTTTGAAACGCCTGGTTGAGTGTTTCGATGGGCAGCATCAGGACAGAGCCGGCGGTTTGCGCGGCAAGGGTGTAGGTATGATGGCCGTCCCCCAGGGCGGCAGCCAACTCGACCAAGTCGCCGGCGCGAGCCGGCAAGAGCGTGAGCCGCGTCTCCAGCCGCTCGGTTCTGCGCGCGAACTGGCCGGAAACCACCAAGTAGAGTCCCCGGCAGATCCCCGACTGGCGAAAGACAATATCCCCGGCATCGAAACTGAGGCACTGGGCCGAGCCATTCAACTGAAGCCCGATGGCCGCAGGGCACTCCAGCAGTTCTGCCACGGGATGGGCCTGAACGGCTTCCATTCGCCTGGATCTTGCCTCACGTTGCATTCTTCCATCTCCCTTTTTCGCCCCAGATGCGATACCGGATGCGGTCCCAACGCGGGTCAAGGCTGCAATCCGCCTCCCATCCGCTTGCGGGCGAACGCGCTTGGCGATGCGAGTTTTCGGCAAACCGAATTCCATCGAAGGCAAATCGCTTCAAATGCAACAAGTCCGGAAAACCGGAAGATTGAAACCAGGCGGTGAGTTTTCTTCTCAACAGGCCCATATTGCATAAAAATCGAAACCGTTTCTCCTAATCACAAACTCTCGCTATGCGGCCTCCATACAGGCACAAGCCTCCAGCTTTCACGCTGCCAGTTCCGGCGGCACGCAAAGAACTGGCACACGGGAGCGGGCCAGCAGAGCAAAGGCAGTGCCATGCGGTCCAGGCGTGTCGCTGGCGCGCTTCACGCCGGCCACCAGGATGCAAGGGTGGTTCTGCTCAATCCCCTCGGCGATGGCCTCGGCCGGATTGCCCTCCTTGACGATGCAGCGCACCGGAACCTTCCCGTTCATCTCGATGCCAAACTCCTCCAGGCCAAGCTCTTCCAGAGTTGCGGCGCAAGGGTTCGGATTCTCCGCCGCCTCGGCAGCCGTACGCGCATGAAGCACCAGCAGGGGGCGTTGAAAGGTCTGCGCCAGCGAGTAGGCCGTAGTTGCCGCCGCCGCCGCCGCCTCGTTGCGCTCCACGGCCAGCAGCACCGGCCCGCCTGGAGTGGGGCGAAATGCGCCGGCGTTCCAATCCGCGGCCACCGCCAGCACGGGACACGGAGCCAGCCGGACCAGTTCCTCGGCAACAGCGCCCACGATCACCGGACCTGCGCCCTGCTGGCCCCTGGTGCCAATCACGATCAGCCCGGCCTCGTATTGCCGCGCTACATCCAGGAGCATCTGCGCCACCGCGCCCTGACGAATCTCCGAGTGGCTATGGATGCCCTCCCGGAGCAGGTCGGCGGACAGTTTGTCCAGCACCGCGCGCGCTGCCTCGGGAAGTATATTCAGAACCCTGCCGGGGACCTCATCCACCGCGGCGTACTCGATTGGGTCGATGCCGTGCGCCAGCACAATCCGCGCGCCATAGGCCGCGGCCAGCTTGCGTGCATACTCCAGCGCCGCTTCCGACCTCTCATCCAGATCCGTGGCCACGACAATGGTCTTCAAACCGCAGGTAAAGCTCATGGCGCTCCTGGCGCCAACGGCGCCCGAATGGATTCCTATCTTTAGGACTCCGAGTCTGCGCCCCCGTCAGAGGCACCGGCAGTGACCCCATTCACCCCGCGCTGTGACTTCTGTCACAAGTCAGGCCCCAAACCGAAAGAGTTGGGTTCAATAAAAAATTATTTTGACTTTTTGAAACCAAGGTCCAACGATAGTCACACATCTTGCCATCGGCCCGTCTCACTGTTCGAAATATGGAGGTCAACGAAAGGCGATTCGGTTATCCGATTTGCCACCGGGAGTGACGGATGAAAACCCCTTCACTGAATTTGACTTACCGTTCCTGCTGGCTCTTTGGCTGGCAGGCCATGCGCAGGTGCAGCACGACGCGGCGCACCGAAGCAACCACTCGTGCGCCGAGTTTCAGCAAGCGTTCGCGCAGCGTCCACACCTGGGCACGGGCCATCGCGATCAGAGCGGCGGCGAGGCGTATCTCCTGCAACAGCACGCAGGCCGCCGCCGTCATCAGCACGCGCAGTTGGTTGGCCCAGAAACTGGTGCAACTGGTACGGTCCACATCGAGCGCCTTCAGTTCCTTGATGCCATTGTCTATCTCAACACCTTGGGACGCTGGTACAAATCGCTGAACAATAAACACTGTGTCGAGGTAGAATCAGGCAAGTGAAGGGCCTTTCCAAAGCTATAAGTGCTGTTTCGTCAACACATCTTTAGCACAAAAGTCCTTCGCTTCTTATGCCTTCATGCATAATCCGGGTTAGGTAGTTCGCACACTCCAGGGCAGGAGTTTTCGATTGAGTCGCTTTATGCAATTGCCCCAACGAGCCAGCCGATACCGGCGGTCATCGTCATAACCAAACCGCCCCAAAACGTTACGCGAATTGCGCCCATGATCACTCTTGCCCCTCCTACGCGTGCAGCCAGTCCGCCCATCAGTGCGAGAACTGCCAGCGACGATAACGAGACGAATGGGATTAATTGCGCCTGTGGTGCGATCGCTGTGACCAGAAGCGGCATCATGGCCCCAACAGCAAAGCTGCAAGCGGCAGCCAGGGATGCCTGAATAGGTCGCGCGCGGAACTTTTCTGAGATGCCGAGTTCGTCGCGAGCATCGGCGCCCAATTCGTCATAAGCGATCAGTTGCTGCGCGACCTGATTTGCGAGTAGCGGCTGAAGCCCGCGGGCGACGTAGATTGCCGTCAGTGCCTGGCGCTCACCCAGGTTGTCTTTCTTGAGTTTTGTACGCTCGATGGCAGTTCTGCCTCTTCTGTGTCAGCCTGCGAATGCACGGAAACGTACTCACTCGCGGCCATGGATATTGCTCCAGAGACCAAGCCGGCTATTCCCGCGACAAGGACGCTACGGTGAGTTCCATGTGCCGCCGCAACGCCGAGCACCAGGCTTGATGTTGACAGGATGCCGTCGTTTGCGAGACAGGTGCATATCGTCCCGGAGGAGCCTCCCTGGCTGAAGTTGAAAGTGAGTTTCGACCTTTTGGCGCAAAGGGCGCGCTAAACGGAGATGCCTATGGCGCAGTAGGCGAGAAGATCAGAGGGCGGCTATTGCGCTTCCCGGGACGATGAGCCTTGAAAGCGGGACTCCCGAGTTGAAGCGAGCATCGGTGCCGGAAACACATGCTCGTGAGGGCAATGGATGGGAACGGCAGGCTCCCCCAAAAAACTTGCTACCATAATAGCAAAGCAGCCGATAAGCATGTCTTCAAAACAAATGGCATTCCATGAACGAAGGCTTTCCAATCCTCAAAATGCCGTCAGAGACGACGATCGACATATGGCTGATCGATCTCGATAGCCCGTTGAATCCTGGCGTGCACCTTGACAAGTTCTTGTCATTGGAAGAGCGCAATCGCGCGGAACGCTACATATTTGCGAGAGATGCGCACCGATTCACGCGTTGCCGAGCGATGTTGCGGCTTGGACTGGCCTGCTATCTGGCGAAGACTCCGGCGAGCATTACGTTTGCCAGCAATCCCTACGGCAAGCCGCGTCTTGCCGAACCCTCCGCATTGCATTTCAATGTAACTCACTCCGGCGGGCTTGGACTGATTGCGTTTGCAACAGCGGGAGAAGTCGGTGTCGATGTGGAGGCGATTCGGAGCAATACCGGGGCTCTGGAGATCGCCTCGGAGCATTTCACCAAGAACGAAGCGGCGATGATTGCGGCAGCGCCGACGCCGCAGGAGCAGGCCAGTACCTTTCTACGTTTCTGGACAAGGAAAGAGGCCGTGCTGAAAGCCGCTGGTTGTGGGCTTCTGATGCGATTGGATCTGGTCGATGTGTCGCAGGCGCATTTGAACCTGGTGAGACTGGATGACTCAGCCGGTGGTAGCGCAGAGACCTACTGGCGTGTGCAGGATCTGGATCTGATGGACGGCTTTACTGGAGCAGTCGCCGCGCCGGCAGGAACCTTGAAGGTGCAACAGCGCCGCGTTCGGTACGAAGACCTAATCAATGGTTTTGCAGGGAATTTTGCAGAACAGTTGTGAGCCTTCTGGGCCAGTCAAATTGTTCAGGCAGAGAGAGCAGACTTCTTGCGTTCTCATAATACGTTAATAAATCGAATACGCTGTGGATATACACGGCAGTTACCATAAACCCGTCAATTTATTGACAGAAAATGACAATAAATTGTAGTTACTGAAAGGAGAAAAAATGGAAGAAGCAATCATGGGTGTAAGGAAGTGATAATCATTTATCTGTACAGAAGATGTTATATGGCAATCGTAAGTATATTTATAATCTGTTGGATATGATCTTGAGCAAGTGTGGACAATCTATCACTGTTACCCTTGGTTACCAAAGAGTCGTAGCTCATGCATGTGATCCACGCTACAATCTTTTTAGCGCATGTTAGCATGGGGTGCTGAAGATGACTGTGACGGCTGTCACGCATTATGCGCCGGGCACCCAAGGCGTAAATCGCAGGGCGTCATTCAGTGGAGAATGGCGCGAGGTATCTGCCAAAACGAGTTGAGGAGCGCATTATCTACCCTAACCTTAAACTCCGCATGTTTATTACCGGCCTCCGCCAGAACCGTTTGGCCAAGCTGGTGGGGATCGACGAGGCTTACCTGAGCCGAATCATCAACGGAGTTCGTGTGCCACGGCAGCAGATCCAGCAAGAGATCGCCGCGGTGTTAGGGTGCGATGTGGAGTGGCTCTTCGAGCGGAGCACAGCGAGAACTATCGGAAGCATGGTCGGGCAGAGTAGAGAGCAAGTTGACAATGAAGTCTTGGCCGAAGATTGAACGACTGTTTTTCTCTGGTTTCTTTGGTGCCGTGAGCTGTTTGCTCATGTGCCTTACTTCGGCAACCCAAACAAAATTCATAAGACTAGTCAACACTCGGATGGGAGTGATATGGGCGAAGCCTGCTTCAGGGTCGATACTCAAGCCGTTGCGATGCCGATTCCAGACGGCAGTAATCCTGCCTGGTATGCGGTGCAAACCTCCTACCGCTGCGAGCAGCGGGTGGCCATGTCTCTAACGACGAAGGGATTTAATACCTATCTTCCGTTACTGCGGGAAGTTCATCAATGGAAGGATCGCAGGAAGATTGTCGATGTGCCGGCGTTCGGCGGTTATCTGTTTGTGCACTACGAGCCCAGTTTGCGCAATCGGGTTAAAGTGCTTGAGACCAGTGGCATCGTACGGCTGCTTGGAGGGAATCACGCGCCCAGCCCGGTGTCGGAAGTTGAAATAGAAGCTGTTCGCCGCGCCCTTGGCAGCAGTGTGCCGTGCGACCGCTGCGATGCCCTGACGCCAGGCGACATGGTGGTGGTGAAGCAAGGGCCCCTAGCTGGTGTGCGGGGACGCCTGGCGCGGATCAAGAACGGTTTGCGCCTGGTGATAACGGTCTCGGTTTTTTCGCAAGCCATCTCGGCAGAACTTGGCGTGAACGATGTGGAACCTGTCCATGATCTATTCAGCGCAGTCCAGTCCGGTCTAAACAATTAATACTGCCTCATCGATTCCTACCCTAATCGATGTGATCCAGTGAGATATGCTCTCTCAGCGAAACAAAGACGCTGAGGGAGCAGCGCCCTATCCGGGGCGTTGTTAGTTCTCCCTTCTCTCTAGTTGGATCAATCGTCTTCAGCCGCTAACCGCGGCATTCTCATAATTCACGCAACTCCGTTGGCGGCACGCGGCGTGGTGCATTGCGCAAGAGAATTCCACTTGACTGCTGGCTCTTGTTTATGCCATCACGAGAGCGCCATTCGAGCGTCTTCTTCCCCTGCGGCTTGACCGCTCTTCACTCGAAGCCCAAAAGAGCGGAGGCCGCAGCTACTGAACGCAGCCTGTGGAGTAATCCTCATGTCAAAATCAAAAGATCCCCGTGTTGCCATCCTCGGTGTGGCTGTCGACAACCTGACGATGGAGGAAGTGCTAGATGCAGTGGAGGCCAAGATTGCAGAGGGAGGCTTCCATCAGATTGCGACAGCCAATGTAGATTTCCTGATGAAATCGATCCATGACGAGGAACTCTACGAGACGCTCTGCCGCTGCGATATTGTCCTGGCTGACGGTATGCCGTTGGTATGGGCGTCGCGTCTGTTGGGTGCAGGATTACAGGAACGCGTAGCCGGGTCTGATCTCGTACCGAAACTGGCGAGTTTGTCGGCGCGGCGCGGCTATCGGATATTCATGCTGGGCGCGGAAGAAGAGAGCTCCAGAGGAGCAGAAGCCTGGATGGAGAAGAATTTTCCGGGTATCAGCATTGCGGGGCGCTATTGCCCGAAGCATCAGCCATTGGAAGAAATGGATCACGAGGAGATACTGTCGAGGATCGAGGCGGTCAGGCCCGACATCCTTCTAGTGGCTTTTGGAAACCCCAAGCAGGAGAAATGGCTGACCATGCACCGGCACCGGCTGGAGGTCCCTGTCTGCATCGGAGTCGGTGGTACGTTTGACTTTTTGAGCGGCAGGTTATCGCGCGCGCCCAAGTGGATGCAGCTAAGCGGCCTGGAATGGCTCTACCGGATGATTCAAGAGCCCTCCCGGCTGGCCAGACGTTATTTCAGCAATGCGATTGGCCTGCTGCGCTATCTCCCCATTCAACTTGTGGCGATGGCAATGCAGGGAAAACGGCGCCAACAGACGCAGATTTCGCAACAGACGGTCGGTTCGGCCATTGTTCTGCGCATTGACGGCGATTTCACCGGCGAGTTGTTGTCGCGATTTGAATCCGACGTTCGCAGCGCGGTTCTAAGCGGCTCTCACGTGGTGCTCGATATGAGCAACACGGCATATATTGGAGCGGATGCGCTGGCTTCTCTCATTTATGTAATGAATGTTGCCCGTTGCTGGAAGCGCGAACTCTGGCTGGCGGGATTGGATCGCCTTCTGGTGAAGGTTGTAGGGGCTTCGCGGCTGAGGCTCTTCTTCCGCCTGGCGCCGAAGGTCGCGGAGGCCTTGCGTCGCATTCAGCCGGAGTTGGCGCCGGTTCCGCAATTCGGGGACGACTGGGTGTATTGCCGTATTGGCGGGCAGTTGATCCCGATTCATCCGCAGGAAGTGCCCGATGTGTACCGCCAGGTGCAGCAATTGCTTAGCCGAAGCTTAACGGTGGAGCCGATTTCGGCTTTGTCGCCAACCGGCGTGGAATTGAACGCGTTGATTCCAGAACAGATTCCCGCAGAGGCCGTGCAAAATTAGCCTGCCGCGCAACGCGATGAGACCAGGAGTTACAGGTTATGCTTCTGCCACAAGCGCTCCAATTATTCGGCCTGGTTCTCGTGCTGGCGACGCTGCCGTTGCTCGTTGAACTGCTCGTTTTGACGGTGGCGGCTGTGTTGCCCGCCGCTTCCGACAGAGGTGGGTACGCTGAACCAGATGCGTTCCAGCTCACCGTTCTGGTTCCGGCTCACAACGAAGAAGCTCTGATCGGGCGCTGCATTCAGAGTGTCGTGGCATCGGCCGGACCGAGCGCGGATATTCTCGTGGTTGCGCATAATTGCACCGATGCGACGAAGGCGCAGGCCGAGGCAGCAGGCGCGCGAGTGCTGGTGCTGAATGATCCTGGCCGTCCAGGCAAGGGGAGTGCGCTGAGTTATGGGTTTGCCTCCGCCCTTGCCGGGACTTCCCAAGCGGTGCTGGTGGTCGATGCGGATTCCGTGGTCAGCCCTGACCTGATTGCCGCGGTGCGGCGAAGGTTTCTGGCGGGGGCGCTGGCGCTGCAATGCCGCTATGAGGTTTACAACCCGCATGGCAGCCGGCGGACCGAGTTGATGACGCTTGCCTTTCAAGCGTTCAATGTGGTTCGTCCGCGGGGCCGTGAGCGCCTGGGTCTTTCCGCGGGCATTCTGGGCAATGGTTTCGCCCTACACCGAGACGTGTTGACGCGAGTTCCATACGGAGCATATTCCGTTGTTGAAGATCTGGAATACCATTTGAACCTGGTTCGTGCCGGTATTCGCGTTGAGTTCGTCGATACGGCCGTTGTTCGCGGCGAGATGCCAGTTTCAGATCGCGGCGCGCGTACACAGCGTGCTCGCTGGGAAGGCGGCCGGCAGCGCATGATGAGACGTTGGGCTCCAAGGCTGACCGCCGCAGTATTGTGTGGCCGAGTAAGGCTGATTGAGCCATTGCTCGATCTACTGGCAGCGCCAATTGCCAAAGAGGTGCTTCTGCTGCTGGTTGCCGCGTGCCTGCCCGTTGCATGGGTGAGGCTGTATGCGCTGGGAGCACTGCTAATCCTGATCTTTCACGTAACTGCCGCTGCCGCCTGTGGGCCCGGCTTCTGGACAACGATGAGAGCGCTGGCGACTGCCCCAGCCTATATTTTGTGGAAACTTTGGATTCTTCCGGAAATATGGCGCACTTCTCGCACAAATGCCGCATGGTTGCGCACAGAGCGAGATTCTCCAGCGGATAGCCAATGAATCGGCAGGCGATTAAGAGCAATCCAAAGATTGTTATTCTCATGACACTTATCACGCGATCGACCAAGCTGGCCGCGTCTCAAGCTACCACGCAGCGCAAGTGGAGAAGGAGTTCTCAGTGAATCGATCCAATCAACGTTATGCGCTGGTTATCTGCATTGCCCTGGCGATCGGTATTGTCTGTCAGCCGGTTGCCTGGGCGGCCCCGGCCGGGAATCCCGCGGCCGTCGATTCGACTCAGCCCGGCCAAGGACCTGCGGATTCCACGCAGGAGAATCCGCCGAATCCCACATTGAAGTTAAGTCCGATCGCGGCATTGCGCAAGTTCGAACCGGCCATGGATGAGGAATACACGCTGGGAGCAGGGGATGAGATTTCTCTCCAATATCCCGGCCGCCCCGAGTTGGCCAGCAAGAATGTGATTGGCCCGGACGGCCGCATCACGCTTCCCCTGGCGGGACCGATCAAGATCGCCGATCTGACCCGCGAAGCAGCTGGGAAGCAGATTGCCGATGCGCTGTCAGCTTACTATACCAATCTGACCGCGACGGTGCAGGTGGAGAAATACGGATCGAATCACGTCACCGTGCTGGGCAATGTAAAGAATCCCGGAATGGTGAGTTTTGACCAGACGCCGACCTTGCTGGAGGTGTTATCGAAGGGCGGCATCGAAAATCGTCCCGACGGAAACGTTCCCGAGCAGTGCGTAGTCTACCGGGGAGATCAAGTGTTTTGGGTCGATCTGCAAGAGCTACTGGTGAGCGGCAGTCCGCTGGCAGATATGCGCCTGCGGCGCAACGATGTGATCTTTGTTCCCGCCTTATCGACACGAACCGTCACCATCATGGGACAAGTACAGCATCCGGGCGAGGTTGCACTGAAGCACGACTCAAGCATCGCTACAGTTCTCGGCGAAGCAGGAGGCGTGAGCGATGCAGCCGGGAATAACCCGGAACTCCAGATTGTGCACCGGACCAAGGGAGACAAAACTCAGTATGTCCGCCTGAACGATCTGCTAAAGCCAAATGGCGGCATGGAAGTCTCGCTTTATCCGGGTGACATTATCTACGTTCCGAAGAGTGGCATTGCCAAAGTAGGGTTTGTGATGCAGCAACTGGCGCCATTCTTGTCGATGGGCAGTTTCGCGGCGCTGGCCGTTCATTGATCTGGAAAGGTTAGTTATGCTCAATTCACCGCCTAACAATTCGCCCTCGGAAAACTCCAAGAGGCTGCCGTCGTTTCCACTGCGCCGGGCCGGAGGTTCCCCAGAAGGACCGCGCCTGACAATCAACATGACGGACAGTCTCCGCCGCCACTGGATGATCGCCACGTGCATATTCTTGATGGTTCTTGCCGCAGGGGTGTTCGTACTGTGGAAGAAGGCCAAGCCTGTTTACGAATCGCACAGCGTGGTCTATGTATCGCCAAAGTTTCCAAAGATACTGGAAGGTGACAGCGAAGTTGAGTATCCGTACGACTCCTATGTCCAGAACCAGATACAGACGGTTACAAGGCACGACATTATCGGAGATGCCATTGCGCAGCTTCCGTATTCCGTGCGCCACCGGAGCGGACCGGCGCTGCCTTACGAGATTCAAGTGTTGCAGCAGACGCTTGATGTGAAGAGGGTCGGCTCAACCTACGAGATGACCATCGGGCTGACCGGTTACTCGCCAAACGGCCTTGCCGACACAGTGAATGCAGTCACGGACATGTATGTGGAGCGAGCCAAGAGCGAGGAGTTTTACGGGCTAGACGAGAGGCTTACCACGCTCCGTCAGGAGAAGGATCGTCTGCAGAAGCAAATGGACGACAGCCTGGCGGAACAGGCGCAGCTCATGAAGCAACTGGGCGTTGCCACCATTTCGTCGGCGGTAGGCGCTACTAATCCCTACGACTCGACACTGCAGACGCTGCGCACTCAACTGAGCACGGCGAGTATGCAGCGCGAAGCGGCCGAAGCGCAGTTGGCGGCGGTGCTGAAAGGAAACAGTTCTGGAGCGTCGAGCGTGCAGGAAGCCGCGGCGGATCAGGCGATAGCTTCCGACTCCGGCCTATCCGGCATGAGGGGCACTCTGAACAGCCGGCGGGCCGTCCTCCTAGAAGAGATGAACGGCTTGCGACCGGATCATCCGATCTACCAGAAAGACAAAGAGGAGTTGGCTTCGATCGACGGGCTGATGAGCGACTTGCAACACAAAGCCGGCGAGCAACTGCGGGACCGGCTACGCCAGGACGTGTCGCGAACGCGCATGGTGGAGATCCAACTCGCACGGGAACTGGAAGAGAAGACTCACATGGCTACGTCGGCCGCACCCAAGTTTCAGCGAGCCGCAGAGCTTGGGCCGGAGATCGACAGCCTGCAAAAAGCCTATGACGCAATCAACGACCGGATCCGCGATCTCGAACTCGAAAGCAGTTCTCCGGGGTCAATTCATGTCTCCTCGAAGGCGCTGACTCCTCTTGGGCCGGAGCACAGCAGGCTGCGGCTTTACGCGCTCGCTCTGCTTCTGCTGAGTCTGGCGAGCGCCACAGGTACCGCGGTTGCGATCGATCTGCTGGACAACAGAATCTATACTCCCCTGGATGTGGAGCGAGTAGTTGGTTTTCATCCTCTAGGTGTATTGCTTGACAACTGCGAGTTCCGCCGGGAGATTGCGGGCGAATACTATCTGCGATTGGCCGCGGGCATCGATCATGCGGTGCGGAACTCGGGAGCGCGTGTGTTTCTCTTCACTTCTCCCGCGCATGGATGCGGAACCAGCACTGTCGTCAGAGAATTGAGCGAAAAACTGCGTAGCCTGGATCTGAGAATACAGACGATCGTGGCATCGGCTAACGAAGGGCTTGGGGTTTCTACCGGAGATGTTTTCTGGCGGTCAGAACTGATGCTTCTGCAAAATCGAAGCAAGGTGAGCGAGATGCAGCCAGTTGCACTTACACCGCTTAACCCGCTTCACGAACAAAAAACGCGCAGCATGGGGCCTGAAGCTCCTGCTCCCAATGCTGTCATGCGAACACTTCATCACGCAGGCGAACAGTACGATGTGATTCTGATCGACGCAAATCCGCTGCCGATCTCCGCGCAAACCGAATACCTGGCGCGGCTGGCCGACGCAACGGTGCTCGTGGTGGGGTCCAGCGCGACGACGAAGCAGGAGTTGGATCGCGCCGCCCGGCTCCTCGAGCGTCTGGAAGTCGCTGGCGTAGCCGTGATTCTGAACAAGATCAGCATGGAGCGGACTGATCGCGCCCTGAGAAGAGAGCTCCAGACTTATGAGCAAACCGTTCGGAGACGCCGCACCAAGGTCGCAAAGAGCCCCGAGCGCCGGAACGAGGCCAGCGCCTGACGCCGAAAACTCGAAAAGCATGCTCACTGTAAGTGAGTTCGGAAAGGGAACTGCCGCGGCAATCAGCCTGCGACCAAACTATGCGCCCATTTGAAATTCTTCTACTGGTTCTGACTGCTGTCGCGGCGGTGTTGCTGCTGATCGGCCGCTGGCCTGGAACCGGCCGTCTAACCGTAGTTGCCGCCTTGTTGGCAGCAGTTGCGCATGAGATATTCGAGGGCGCCCACTGGCAGATGATTCCGGGATACGCAGCAATCGCGATTCTTAGCCTCATTGCCTGGAGACACGACAGTCCGCGACGATGGGTTCAAGCATCCACAACCATACTGGCGCTGATCCTTGCGGGCTTGAGCGTCTCGCTCTCGCTGCTGCTGCCAATGTTTCGTCTGCCCGCACCCACAGGCCCATATCCGGTCGGCACGTCGATCCTCTACTTTAAAGACTCAACGCGCATTGAAGATGCGGTGGGCGCTGCCGGTTCACCGCGAGAGTTGATGGTGCAACTTTGGTATCCGGCGCAGTCTTCGAATAATCGTTTTGCACGTTACCGCCGGTCGCTGGAGACCAACATCCTCAGTTCCTACCAAAGCGTGCTTCCCACGAATTCGCGGCTGGACGCTCCAATGGCGGCCGTGGGGGCCCCCTTTCCCGTGATTCTTTTCAATCACGCCTGGCGTGGCAGACGGACCAATGACACCTTTCTGATCGAGGAACTGGCCAGTCACGGCTATGTCGTCGCCAGCATCGATCACACATATAACGCGAGCCTGGTGGAATTACCTGGTGGGCGGATTGTGCGTGGAACTGCATCGAACGATATCGACGATCCGGAAAGCAGCACTCCGCAACATGTGAGGGCAATCTGGGACAAGGAACTGCATAAGTGGGTAGCGGACCAGCGATTCGTTCTCGATCGCCTGGATGCTATCAATCGCGCATCAGGAACACCCTGGTTCGGACGTCTGAATACCAATACGACTGGGGCCATCGGGCATTCGTTTGGCGGAGCCGCAGCAACCTCGATGTGCGCCGAAGATCCGCGAGTTCGCGCAGCGGTCAATATGGACGGATGGTTCTTCGGGGCAATCCGCGAACGAGGACCGAACCAGCCGTTGTTGGTTATCAATGCCTCCGAACAGAACGCGCCGCCGGACGCAAACGCGAAGGTCGCAACACTCCTCGACACGGAAGATTTTGCCGACACTGAAGCTTCACTGCGTAGATTCGGCGGGGATTTGCTTTCAATAAAAGGAGCTGCCCACGATGACTTCACGGATCAGCCTCTTGTTTCGCCGCTGCGCATGTTGTCGCATCGCGGCGCACTTCCGGCCCAGCGAATTCAGGAGATTGTGAGGACCTACGTGCTCGCCTTCTTCGACCAGGCGCTTCGTGGCGAAGATCCAGCGGTTCTTCGCGCACATGCCGGCTGTTATGCCGAGGTATCGCTCGAAGTGTGGCCAGCGGACAAGAATGGGATTGCGTCTCCAGCGAGCGCTGATAGACGATTGAAGGTTGAACCGCACTCTTCAGCATTACTTCCAAGATTGTTTCGCGGCGCTCCTTGTGGATTACCCGATTGCGCCATGTTCTCTGTTAGGCAACCGGCAAGAAGCCCGAAGCGACAATCGCGCGTTTCAAACCCGATTCTCGAGACCTCGGTAAGCATGGGAGAAATAAATGCCCACAACCTTTGATCGCATCATTCAATGCGAATCCGGCGTCTTTGCCCAGAATTTGAACCGGTTGCCATACGAATTTGCCCATAGCCTTGCCGGGAGCCCGCTCTTCGAACTTTCCCGCCTTGTGGATTTGTCCGAGAAGGTGGCAACGCGCCGCACGCCGCATCTGGCCGGCGGGGACGTCTATTTCAACGACGGGCTGATCGAACCTGGCGAAAAGCCTTTGCGCCCTGACATGCCGCGAACGGCTGTCGCGGATTTGATTCGCCAGATTGACACCGCGCAGGCGTGGATCATCCTAAAGCACGTGGAGCGCGAGCCTAGTTATAGCGATGTGCTGGAAGGCTGCATTTGCGATATTCTTGAACTCTCCGGCCGCGAGCTACTGCGCAAGATCAAATGGTTCGAGGCGATCCTCTTCATTGCGTCGCCAAATCGCGTAACAGAATATCACCTGGATCGCGAGGTTTCCTGGGTTCTTCAGCTTCAAGGCGACAAGGAGATTCACCTGTTTGACCGTGCCGACAAGGAGATAGTTCCCGACGATGAACTCGAAGTCTACTGGACCGCCGACAATCGGGCAGCACGCTATAAGCCGGATTACGAATCCAGAGCCATGGTTTATCACATGCGCCCCGGAACCGGCGTTCATATTCCTATCAACTCTCCACACTGGTTACGCAACAAGAATAACATTTCAGTAACACTGAATGTGAACTTTCAGTTTCATGATCGATATTGGGCGAACTTGTACAAGGTGAACTACTATCTTCGCCGCGCCGGAATCGTGCCGCATCCTCCTGGTGCTCATCCCATTGCCGACCGCTTAAAGAGCGCTGCTTTCACCGCAATGCAGAGAGCGAAACAGGCAGTGAAAGGACGGCCGCATATCCCGCCGGAAGCACGCGAGCAAAACAGACGGATTGCCCAACTGGCAAGGATGCTTTGAGTGTTGCGCCGTTTTCAAGCAGGCCAAAAGGTCCGCGCATGAATCCACCAATATGGTCCGCTATCGAATGCATCGATTGCCGGCATCGGGTACGTAATGGCTCAAAGTATCTGACCGTCGCAGAGCCAACCGGCATCTGGTTGTTATCCGCACTGAGAAGTTAGTTCGGTCAGGGTTGAGGAGATGGCGCGCAGCAGTGGGGGGTGGGGATAGAAGTGCCCGCCAGGGAAGAGCTGAATCGCGAAGCTGCGGCCTGCCTGGCGCTTCCATGCGCGTATCCGATCCCAAGTGACGGTTGCATCCTCACTTCCCGCGAAGACAGTGATAGGGCATCCCAGCGGCTTGTCCTCTCGAAAGCGATAACTCTCTACTACAGCGAAGTCAGCCCGGAGAATCGGCAGAAAGACCTCCATGAGTTCCTGATCTCGCAAGAACTCCCGCGGGATTCCATTGTAGAGGCTGGTTAGCTTCTCAACGAATTCGCGATCGGAGAGCGAGTGCTGAGGTTTGGTATCTTCCGAAAGATCCGGGGCGCTACGGCCGGAAAGAAAAAGCCAGGCCGGCATGGAAGACCCTTTGCGCTGCAGCCTGCGCGCCCATTCGAAAGCCAGCAATGCACCCATGCTGTGCCCGAAGATCGCATAGGGAATATCCAGCCAGGGCTGTAATTCTCGATCCATGGCGTCCACCAACGGTTCAATCCCGGTATATAAAGGCTCGGAGATCCGTGACTCCCGGCCGGGAAGTTGGACAGGGCATATCTGCACAAAAGCAGGCAGCGCGCTGCTCCAGGGATGGAATGTGCTGGCGCCGCTTCCGGCATGGGGCAGGCAGAACAATCGCAGGCGCGAATCCCCACCCGCTTTGCGGCACTGAAGCCAAGGCGTACTTCTGTTCAAAACAGTCTTCCTCCGGGTTCAATTCTAACCTTGAACGGGAGTCTTGATTCACGCAGAAACCAGTTCCGGTTTTGAAGTTACAGCCAATTCGATTGTTTTGACGCCGGATACTATGCCTGATAGTGGCTTCCCCTATCTTTCATTGCGATTTCATGTGCGAGGTACTCGAATATGGCAACATCAGAGTTTTGGCAAAGAGTAGCAGCATCGGTATCTTCCTCGGCTGACGCGGCGGAAACACAGGGGCCGGGCGTCACACGGAGATCACAAGGCACGGCCAGGTTCTGGATGGTCCTGGACGCAATGATCATTCTTGGAGCCGCTGTAGTTACAACTCTCTACGAGTTGCATATGGGACCGGTGGCTGGCGCCAAAGGGTTTTGGCACGGCACGCTGATCCATGGCCGTTCCATGAGCATATTGCTGGCCCTCCTATGCGGGTTCATCATCGCGCTCATGCTGACGAGCCGGAGGTTGAACTTGTACTCTCCCCGGCTGATAAGCAGTTTCCTGCATGAGCAGAGGCTGAGCGTACAGGCTTGCTTGACCTCCGGTTTGCTGCTGACGGGCACACTCTATCTGGTCAAGGCTGAAGACATTCCAGGCAGCATCGTTCTTATCACGCTGGGACTTGTCACGATCTCGCTCAGCCTGCGGCGGCTGGCCTATCGACTGTTGATGTACCACCGCTTCGAGAAAGGCATGGAGACCCGCAATGTGCTGATTGTGGGCACAGGACCTGAGGCGCACGCTCTTCGCCATCACCTTGAGAGCATCCGTCACCTTGGCTACAAATTCAAGGGATTCATAGAATTTCCCAGCGCCTGCCCCCGCTTTTATGGGCCGTCGAGCGATGTGCTGGGTACACTTGACACTCTTTTCCAGCAAACTCGCAAGCTCTTTGTGGATGAAGTATTCTTTACCGCATCCTGTGAACAACGCGGCGTCGTCAAGGACGTTCTGGAGCAAGCCCGCGCACACGGCGTAGACCTGCGCATAGTTCCCGACACCTACGATGGGCTGGCCTGGAATAGCCCTATCGAGTACGTTGGCCAGTTTCCGACCATCCCACTTCACCTCGGGCGTGCGCCGGAGATAGCGCTTCTGGCCAAGCGAGCGGCCGACTTCGTTTTCTCCGCCACCGCATTGGTACTCCTGTCGCCCTTGTTGCTGGCCATTGCGATCGCCGTCAAGCTGGATTCGCATGGTCCGGTCTTCTACTTATCAGAACGCATCGGCAAGAAGGGCCGCGTGTTCCGTTGCATCAAGTTCCGCACCATGGTCCGGGACGCGGAAAGCCGGCGGGCCGACGTGTTGCACATGAACGAGCGCGACGGCGTATTGTTCAAGGTTGCCAACGACCCACGCGTCACCAGGGTGGGCCGCTTCTTGCGCAAGTATTCGCTGGACGAACTGCCCCAGTTTGTCAATGTATTAAAGGGGGATATGAGCGTGGTTGGTCCGCGTCCGCCCATTGCCAGCGAGGTGCGAGAGTACAAGCTCAGCCACCTGCGCCGCCTCGACGTGACTCCGGGCATAACCGGCTTGTGGCAGGTGCAGAGCCGCCAGGATCCCTCGTTTGACAGTTATGTTTCGCTGGATGTGACCTATATAGAGAACTGGAGTTTCTGGCTGGATGTCAAAATCATCTTGCGCACCATCGGCGTGGTTTTTGCTGGAACCGGTTCTTAGCGTGGTTTTCAAGTCTATACGGCATCGTCCGAGGCATCCGCTGCCGCTGGGCATCGCCGGAAGTAATGCTCTGAACTGAAGGTCCATCGAAAACTCTGCCAAATCACAACGCAGGAAATCTGTTCTCTGTAAGAGAGGGTAATAAAGGATGTTCTTGAATTCGCCAATTATAGTGACGGGTGGAGCTGGTTTCATCGGTTCCAATTTTGTGTTGCAGTGGCTGACAAGGCAACGGACGCCAGTGACGGTTTTGGACAAGCTGACCTATGCGGGGAGCCTGGAAAACCTGCGAGAGGCGGAGAACGATATCCGGTTTCACTTTGTGCGGGGGGACATTGTGGATGGCGCGCTGGTTCGCCGCATTCTCATTGAGCAGCGGCCGCGAGCGATTGTTCATTTGGCAGCGGAGAGCCACGTGGACCGGTCGATTCTCGGCCCTGCAGAGTTCGTCCGCACCAACATTGAGGGGACATTCCAATTATTGGAAGCGGCTCGCAATTATTGGAGTGAGTTGCCGTCCAGCCAGCGAAGTGAGTTTCGCTTCCTGCATGTCTCCACCGATGAGGTATATGGTTCCCTCTCCGCTATCGCGCCGCCATTCACCGAAGAGACGCCCTATGCGCCCAACAGCCCGTATTCGGCCTCCAAGGCATCCTCCGATCACTTGGTGCGGTCCTACTTCCACACCTATGGACTGCCGGTGCTGACAACCAATTGCTCCAACAACTACGGTCCTCGTCAGATGCCGGAGAAACTGATTCCGCTGATGGTGCTTCGGGCTCTCCAAGGCCTTCCCTTGCCGGTGTATGGCGATGGATTGAACGTCCGCGACTGGCTTTATGTGGATGATCATTGTGAAGGCCTGCGCAGTGTGTTGGCGGCAGGCGTGCCGGGCGAAACCTACAATATCGGCGGCCGGCAAGAGATGTCGAATCTTGAACTGGTGCGGCAACTTTGCGCCATCCTGGACGAACTCAGGCCGGCGCGGACGCCTTATGCCGACCAGGTTTTGTTCGTTAAAGACAGGCAGGGCCATGACCGCCGCTATGCCATCGATTGCTCAAAGATCGAGTTCGAACTCGGCTGGCAGCCGCGACAGAGCTTTGCCGGCGGGCTGCGCAAGACGGTTCAGTGGTATCTGGACAACGCCGAATGGGTGGAACGCGCGACAAGCGGCTCACACAGGGAATGGATCGACCTGCAGTATGCCTCATCCGGACCGGCAGGCGCCGCAAGCCTATGACGGTGCGCAAAGGCATCATCCAGGCGGGAGGATGGGGGATTCGCTTGCACCCATTGCGGGACGGTATCGAAGCAACTGCTTTCTATCTACTACAACAGGAACCGCCATGGCGAGTACTTGTGTGAGATTCTGAAGTATCCGGAGTTATAGATGAAGGTTCAAGAGACGCGAATTCCGGGTGTGCTGATCGTCGAACCGCAGGTATTCGGAGACGACCGGGGCTTTTTTCTGGAAAGCTTCAATGAAGCCGAGATGCGCCGTATTGGCATTGAGACCGATTTTGTGCAGGACAATCATTCCCGTTCGCAACGCAATGTGCTTCGCGGCTTGCACTATCAGATCACTCAACCGCAGGGGAAGCTAGTTCGGGTGGTGAGCTGAAAGGTGTTCGACGTCGTCGTGGATCTTCGCCGGGATTCTCCCGCCTTCGGAGAATGGGTGGGTTTGGAGTTGTCGGCGGAGAACAAGCGAATGCTCTGGGCGCCTCCTGGCCTTGCCCACGGCTTTGCCGTTCTTTCGGATTGGGCCGACTTTCTTTACAAGACGACCGGCTATTACACTCCGAGCCTAGAACGTACTATCCTATGGAACGATAGGGAACTGGATATCGAATGGCCGATAGCCCAGCCGATTCTCTCCGTTAAGGATGCCGCAGGTAGAGCCTTTCTAGATGCGGAAGTTTTCGAAACCGATCCGTTCCAAGAGGAAGTGAATGCCGAACCATAGGATTTTAATCTTTGGCTGCTCCGGACAAGTGGGCTGGGAGTTGCGCCGCAAGCTGGCGTGCCTGGGCCATGTGACCGCGAGCGAATATCCGGATGTGGACTTTTCCGAGCCTGATTCGATTCGCAGGGCCGTCGAAGCTGCGGATCCCACGGTGATTGTGAATGCCGCTGCTTACACGGCTGTCGATAAGGCGGAGAGCGAGCCCGAACTGGCGGCTGCGATTAACGGAACCGCTCCGGGAGTTTTGGCTGAGGAAGCCAAACGACGGGCCTGTCTTCTGGTGCATTATTCGACCGACTATGTCTTCAATGGCTCGAAGCAAGGCGCCTATGTCGAGACCGATGAGCCTGATCCAGTGAATGTTTACGGCATGACAAAACTGGCAGGCGACCGGGCGATCCAGGCGGTTGGCGGCGACTATCTGATTCTACGTACCAGTTGGGTGTACGGAGCGCGCGGGAACAACTTTCTGCTGACGATGTTGCGCCTGGCCGGGGAGCGCCCTGAGTTGCGGATCGTCGATGACCAGATCGGCGCCCCCACATCCAGCGACAGCATTGCCCAGGCGACCGCGTGCATACTGGCGCAGTTGCTTGCGCCGCATGGCGCGAGATTTGAGGGACGCAGCGGTATCTACAATCTGACCTGTAGTGGGGAGACATCCTGGTTTGGATTTGCGAAGGCATTGTTGACCCGGTCGGCGGAAATCTCGGAATTGGCAATTCCCAATCTGATTCCGATAGCGACCAGCGAGTTTGCGCGGCCGGCCCGGCGTCCTGCTAACTCGCGGTTGTCATGCCAACGATTGGAAGAGGAGTTTGGTCTGCGGATGCCTCATTGGGAAGTGGCGCTTTCCCTCGTTCTGGAGACGCTGCTGGAAAGAGCTTCGAGCGGTTCTCCTGTTAGTGCCACGCTTCCGGCGCCGGCACAGAAGTGACCATTCGGAGAAAACCGAAGCAAGTGAAGAGACGGGAGTGTCAATTTTTTGCATCGACCGCCTGCAAATTGCATCAAAATCACAAAGACGCAGTTGCTGACGCACCCACCGGTGGGAGTGACATGGGCGAAGCCCGTTTGGAGCGGTCACTGCCTGGTAAATGACCATTTCCGCGTATGACCGCCTGCCAATCGCCAGATAAAATACCGATTTTGCATCTCAACCCAGCGCGATTGAGCGATTGCCGGATATACATGCCCCGTGGCTAACCCGCAGGGTGGCATTTCATTCAGAAAACAGACGCCTGAGCTGATCAATCCAAGCGTTACTTCAATTCTGAAACCCGTTAGAGGCGGGCGGCCGTGTCTCCGTCTCCGGATTCGCAATCCTCAAGGCTCTTCGTGGTGTACGGATGGAGGAAGTTCCATGGCTACTACATTCCCTTCAGTTGCGAAGGCGGCCATCTTTCCCCGCGATGTGGACGCCGGCAAACGGTTTTCCGCCAATTTCGATCACCATCCTTTTCAATTCCGTCATGCTCTCGAAACGATGGACATATTTCAAATGCCAGCGCTTCTGAGGCTGGCTGAGCGCTGTATGCAAAAGCGCGCATACAAGAGCCACTATGAAAGCGGTGAGCCTGTTGTGGATGGCTACTTTGGCAGCAGGCCCGCGGATATGACTTTGGTTCAGGCGCTGGAACGGATCGGGGAAGGCAAGAACTGGATCATTCTCAAGCGCATTCACGAGGAGCCGGAGTACCGCGAGGCTCTGGAAAGTTTCATTTCGGAGCTATCGGATCTAACGGCCACGGATTTCCGACGCCACTATCACGATCCGATTCTGACCATCTTCATCACTTCGCCTAACCGGATTACTCCCTACCATCTCGATGGCGAAGCCAATTTTCTGGCGCAGGTTCAGGGCCGGAAGTCGGTGTTTCTCTATAATGCGCGCGATAAGGAGATCCTGACCGAAGAGGAGATGGAGCGGTACTGGACAGGGAATCTGCTTGCGCCCAGATGGAGCGACAAGCTTGCCGAGGGGCATTGGCGATACGACGTTTGTCCAGGCCTGGGCGTCTTCAACCCGGCGACCTTCCCGCACTGGGTAAAGAACACTGACAATGTTTCGGTTTCAGTCAGCATCAATTTCAAGCGGGTGCGCAACGATGCGGTCGGGGCTTACCGGACCAATTACTACGCGCGAAAGATTGGATTGCATCCCACTGAGCCGGGAAAGTTGCCGGCGCTCGATCGCCTGAAGAGCCTGACCTTCGGCAAGCTGTATGAAGGGACATACGTGGCGCGAAAAGCGATCCGATTGCGTTTCGGGAGATAAGGCATCTTCACGGATGGGGTAACACGGAATCCGTGCGAAGACGACGCCTTCCCACCTTTGGCGCAAGAAGAGGCGGCAGGGATAATCGTCCATATTCTACAAACAGCGAAAACTTTTTGGTCAACTGGCTGGAAGGCCGGCAGAAAGCATCCGGGAGCGAGAGATTGCAAAACCTGATCGTCACAATCGTGCGGAGCATCGCATTTCGGACAGGGCGGTGCAAGGGGCTGTTTCTGCGCTTTTGCAAGCCGGGCCCGGAAGAATATACGCGGTTCCTGAAGCTGCATGGCGGGTTCCATGCAATCGGGAAGTATTGCAGCATTCTTCCCTCCACAAACTTTACCGATCCCGCTTATGTGAAGCTGGGGAATAACGTACATTTCTCAAACTGCACCCTGATCGGGCACGACGGCGCGGTGGCGATGCTGAATCGCGCCTATGACGCGAGGCTGGACTCGGTGGGCAAGATCGATATTCGCGACAATGTGTTTATCGGCTATGGAGCGATCGTATTGCCCGGTGTAACGATCGGGCCCAACGCTATCGTAGCCGCAGGCGCTGTGGTTAACCACGATGTGGCCCCCGGAGAGATTGTGGGAGGGGTTCCGGCGAGGCCTATCGGCAAGGTCGACGAACTTGTAACCCGGCTCCAGGCCAGGACAGATTCGCTGCCCTGGAGAGCGCTGATCGAGAGGCGCGGTCTTGATCTCGACACGGATATGGAGAAGGAACTTGTCCGGCGCCGGGTCGAGTATTTTTACGGACTGGGCAGCGAGACGCCACCGGCGCGTCTTGGTGAAATGGCGGGTGCAAACGTAGAGAGGCCTGCAAATACCAGCGCCGGCTAGCAATCAGAATAGTTGCATCCGGTCAAATCGCCAGGCGGTGTCATGCTTATGCTTCAATTTGACTCGCGACAACATACCGATACCGAGAGAAAACTTTGCCAATAGACATGACATTATCGATGCCTGGGATCTCCGAACCGGAATCGGCTGCCAAGGACCGCGCCAGAGTGGAGAGGCATGCCACAAAAGCCTTGGAATCGACGGCGCTGCGGGCGACATTCTGGACGGTCACAGACTACGGGTGCTCGATGGCGCTGCGCGTCGGCAACAGTCTCGTTCTCACCCGTCTGCTGATGCCGGAAGCATTCGGCCTGATGACACTGGTAACGACGCTCATCGTGGGGATCAGTTTGATCTCCGACATAGGCCTCGGTCCGAGCGTGATTCAAAGCCCGCGTGGGGATGACCACGCTCTCCTGAACACTGCCTGGACATTACAGGTGCTTCGCGGCCTGGGTATCTTTGCGGTGTCCCTGCTAATCGCCTGGCCGATGTCGCTGATCTATCATGAGCCGCGACTTATGGCGCTGCTGCCGGCATTGGGCGTGAATGTCGTCATCGGCTCATTCAACAGCACCAACCTTCTTTCAATGGCGCGGCATATGGGTGTGCGTAGACTGTTCCTGCTCGACATCACCACCCAGATCGTCTCGCTGCTGATCACTGTCGGATGCGCGGTGGTGTACCGGTCGGTATGGGCGCTCATCGTGGGAACGATTGTGAGCACGGCGTACCGGCTCACGTTCAGCTTTTACCAGCGGCTGATTCCCGGCATCCGGAATTCATTCCAGTGGGACAAAGAGAGCGTGCATAGCCTGGTCCACTTCGGTAAATGGATTCTGCTGGCTACGGCTTTTTATTTCTTCGCGTCGCAGGCGGACAGGCTGATACTCGGAAAACTGATCAGTTTCAGCCTGTTAGGCGTTTACGGCATCGCGTTCTCCGTCTCCGAGATTCCACGATCGATCATCAATGCATTTGCTCAGAGAGTGGGCTATCCGTTCATCGCCAAAATGTCTCATTTGCCGGTTGCTGAATTTCGGAGAGTGTTCTTGCGTTACCGCATTTACGCTCTGCTGGCAGGGGCGGTGATGCTGTGCATGATGGTGCATCTCGGCGGCTTCCTGGTTACACACATGTACGATCGCCGCTATCATGCCGCTGCGTGGATGGTGCCGATTCTGGCTCTTGGCCTATGGCACACGTTGATGTATGCGACGACCATGCCCGCCTTGTTTTCTCTCGGCAAGTCGCGGTACGCGGCGATTGGCAACGCGTCGTACTGCGTTGCGGTGGTAACGGCCATTCCGTTGGCCTTCCATTTCTTTGGGATGCTGGGTGCCGTGATTGCCGTGGCAGCGGGCGATTTGCCGTTGTATTTCGTGACGGTCACCGGAGCCAGCCGCGAGCGCATCTCGACGTGGAGGCAAGATTTGCTGGCCACCGGAGTCTTTCTGGTTCTTCTTGGAATGGGGTTCGTTTTGCGAGTATCCATTCCTGGCACGCATGAATTCTGGCTCGGCTCCACGCACAGCATCGCTCTCTCCGCGCTGAGCAGCAATTCCATTTGGACCACCTTCGAATGCATGTTTCGTCTATGACAACAATGCCCACTGCTCCGAGCACATGGGAGATTAGCCCGGCTGAAAAGGCGCGGGCAATCGAACGCGCGGCTTCGTCCGCATTGAAGCCATTGTGGCAAATCTTCGATGAAGTGGCCGCACGGCACGCCCAGCGGACGGCGGTGACCTTCGAGGACCGGCAACTCTCGTACGGGGAACTTCAGGCACGGGCCAATCAATTGGCGTGGCGACTGCGCAGCCTGGGAGTGGGACCGGATTCGCTGGTTGGCGTATACCTGGAGCGCTCGGCGCAAGCGGTCATTGCTCTCGTGGCGGTTCTCAAGGCTGGGGGAGCATACCTGCCGATTGATCCGGCCTATCCGAGTGAGCGCGTCGCCATGATTCTCGATGATGCGCGCCCAACGGTGTTGTTGACCGAAGAACATCTTCTCAATCGCTTGCCGCCACATGGCGCATGCGCGATTCTCCTCGACCACGAGACTATGGTGGGCTCTTATCCAGAGGATCCTGGGATCGAGTCAAGGGCGACCGCAGAGAACCTGGCGTACGTCATCTATACTTCGGGATCGACGGGAAAACCCAAAGGCGTGATGGTGACGCACGCCAATGTATCGCGCCTGCTGAGCGCGACGGCGGATTGGTTTCACTTCAATGAAAGCGATGTCTGGACGCTCTTCCATTCCCTTGCCTTCGACTTCTCGGTCTGGGAGATATGGGGTTGCCTGCTGCACGGCGGACGGCTCTTGATCGTTCCCTTCGCGGTCTCACGCTCGCCGGAAGAATTCCATGAGCTGCTGGTGCGGGAACAGGTTACGGTTCTAAATCAAACGCCGTCGGCGTTCTATCAACTTATGAGGATCGACCAGGCCCGGCGTTCGCCGCAACTGGCTCTGCGGCTGGTCATCTTCGGAGGCGAGGCTCTGAACTTCAAGACGCTCGCGCCATGGTTCGCGGCGCATGGAGACAGACAGCCCCGGTTGATCAACATGTATGGCATCACAGAGACCACCGTGCATGTGACGTATCGGGAGGTGAGCGCATCCGACGCCGTGGGCTGCAAGGGCAGTCTGATTGGCGTGCCGATTCCGGACATGCAGCTTTACCTGCTCAACGACGAGAGGCAGCCTGTACGAGCCGGAGAGACGGGTGAAATCCATGTGGGCGGAGCAGGCGTAGCGCGCGGCTATCTGAACCGTCCTGAGTTGAACGCCGAGCGATTCATTCCGGATCCCTTTTCCAGGATTCCAGGCGCGCGGCTGTATAGATCCGGCGACCTCGCGCGCCTGCTGCCTGACGGTGAATTGGAGTATCTAGGCCGCGGCGACTCGCAAGTCAAGATTCAGGGCTTTCGAATAGAGCTTGGCGAGATTGAAGCCGCTATCGCGGGTCACGAGCGGATTCAGGAAGCGAGGGTGATTGCCCATACAGATGAGGCGGGGACGAAACGGCTGGTTGCTTATTATGTTGCGCAAGCCGGGGAGCCGTTCCACACGCGCAAACTAAGCGAATATCTCAGCGCAAAGCTGCCGCCATGGATGATGCCCGCGGTCTATCTGCCCATCCCGGCCTTTCCGCTGACTCCTCACGGCAAGGTGGATTACGCTGCGCTGCCGGCGCCGATGCGGGGATCGGCCAGGACCAGCGAGGAGACCAGGGGCACGGATCTGGACGAGCAAGTCGCAGACGTGTGGCGGGAAGTGCTGGGCGCGGAGCATATTGGCCTGGATGACAACTTCTTCGACATCGGCGGAACGTCCCTGCTGCTTGTGTCGGTTCATGCGAAGCTGCAGGAACTCTTCAAGAGAAAGTTTCCTGTGGCTGAACTCTTTGCTTACACCACGATTCGCACGCTCTCCGAGAGAATTGGAGGGTCGATGCCGGATTCCGGATGCTGGCATTCGGCACAGGACAAGGCACAGAAGCAGCGTGCGGCGTTTGCGCGAGCCCGCGCGGGAAAGAAGACGTTTCTATGAGCAGCCTTGAACACGAGAGCAGCCTGGAAGGCGTTGCGATCATCGGCATGTCAGGGAAGTTTCCCGGCGCGCCGGACCTGGACACATTCTGGGCTAACATTGCCGCGGGCAAGGACACAATCGCCCATTTTTCTCGTGCCGAACTGGAGGCGAGAGATCACGCGTCACTGGAGTTCGGTCCCGAATACGTGGCGGCTCATGGCGTTCTAGATGGCGCTGAGTTGTTTGATGCAGGCTTTTTTGCAATTCCGCCCCGCGAGGCCGATCTCCTGGACCCGCAGCACCGGCTGTTTCTGGAAACGTGCTGGAATGCGCTCGAGGACGGCGGATACGATCCGGCACAGTTTGGCGGGCAGATCGGCGTTTTTGGCGGATGCAGCCTGAACACTTACCTGTTGGCTAATCTCTGCGCAAGCCGGGAGTTCGTGGACGAACTCACCGGCAACTATCAGGTTGGCGAACTGCAGACGACGCTGGGCAACGACAAGGACTTTCTCTGCTCGCGGGTGGCATACAAGCTGAACCTGCGCGGGCCGTGCGTTACGGTGCAGGGCGCGTGCGCGACGTCGCTGGTGGCGATTTGCCAGGCTAGCCAGAGTCTCTTGACGTTTCAGTGCGATATGGCGCTGGCCGGAGGAGTTTCGGTCACTTTTCCGCAGCATCGCGGGCATGTTTACCAGGAAGGCAGCATGGGGTCGCGCGACGGGCATTGCCGCCCCTTCGACGCCGACGCGACAGGCACCGTTTTTGGGCACGGCGTGGGAGTAGTGCTGTTGAAGCGGCTTGAGGACGCGCTTGCCGACGGCGACCGGATCGACGCCGTGATTCGTGGCTTTGCAGTCAGCAACGATGGCGCGGCGAAGGTGAGTTACATGGCTCCCGGCGTGGATGGCCAGGCTTCGGCAATCGCGGCCGCGCAGGCCATGGCGGGAATTCGCGCAGACGAGATTACGTACGTGGAGGCGCACGGCACCGCAACTCCGCTGGGCGATCCTGTCGAGGTTGCCGCGCTGACTCGCGCCTTCCGCCAGAGCACGAAACGCAACGGTTTCTGCGCCCTGGGCAGCACCAAGGCGAACATCGGGCATCTGGACGCCGCGGCGGGAGTCAGCGGGCTGATCAAGACGGTGCTTGCCATGCGGCACAAGACGATTCCGCCGGTGGCCAATTTCCGCCAACCGAATCCCCGCATCGATTTTGCGAGCACGCCTTTTTATGTCAGTAGCGAAGCCTCGCCATGGCGGCCCAGCGGCCCGCGCATGGCCGGCGTGAGCGCGTTTGGCGTGGGAGGCGTGAATGCGCATGTGGTACTCGAAGAGGGGCCGGCCAGCGCGCCGGAAGCTTCCGCGCGCCGTGCACAACTGCTCTGTGTTTCCGCGCGTTCCGAAGCCGCACTCAGTGCGGCATTGCACAACCTCGGGCAAGATTTGCAAGAGCATCCGGAGCGGAATCTTGCGGATGTCTCCTATACGCTACAGACGGGACGGCGCGGATTCGATCATCGCGCTACTCTCGTTTGTTCGAGCACGGACGAAGCAGCCCGGATTCTTGCCGAGCCAGAAAGCCGGCAAATTCAAAGAGCTTCGGACATCATCGTCCGGCCTCAACCCGTCTTCCTCTTCACCGGGCAAGGCGCGCAGTTTCCCGGTATGGGCAGCGCGCTCTATGAGTCGGAGCCCGTCTATCGAAAGGAGATTGATGAATGCGCGGAGATTCTGCTTCCCATGCTGGATCTGGACCTGCGCACCGTACTCTTTCCGGCAGAGGCGGACTGCAAAACAAGCGGAGCGGCGCTGAATGAAACGCGGCTGGCGCAGCCGGCGCTATTCGTCACTGAACTGGCTATGGCCAAGGTATGGATGGAATGGGGCATCCAACCAAATGCCATGACGGGTCACAGCCTCGGTGAGTTTGTTGCAGCTGTTGTGGCAGGCGTGATGAGCCGCGAAGACGGGCTCAGACTCGTAGCAGTGCGCGGCCGCCTGATGCAGCAGATGGACCGCGGCGCGATGCTCACGGTGCGTCTCGGCGAGGAACGGATCTTGCCCCTGCTGAACGAGAACACATCAATAGCTGCTCTGAACAGCTCGTTGTTGAGCGTGGTATCCGGTCCAATTGAAGCGATTGCCGCGCTGGAGAAACGGTTGGAACGGGAGTCGATCGAATCGAAGCGCCTGCTGACTTCCCATGCTTTCCATTCGGCCATGATGGATCCAATGCTGGACGCCTTCGAGAAGGAGGTCCGACAGGTAACCCTTAATGCGCCGTCAATTCCGTATGTATCCTGTGTGACCGGAACATGGATCAAACCGGAAGAAGCGATTGCGCCGCGCTATTGGAGAGGCCATTGCCGCAAGACTGTGCGCTTTGCGGATGCGGCAGCGCTCTTGCTCGATATGCCTGGGGCAGTACTGCTTGAAGTCGGCCCTGGGCAATCGCTGACGATACTCGCGCGCCAGAAGCGCGGCAATCGCACCACGCCAATCATCGCGTCGATCCCAGAGCGATCTGCCGAGAGCGCCGGCTCAGGAACCATGCAGGAAGCCCTGGGGCGCCTCTGGATTGCCGGCATTCAGCCGGAGTGGAAGTGCTTTTGGAGCGGCGAACACAGGAAGCGCGTATCGTTGCCTACCTATCCGTTTGAACGCAAGAAGCATTGGATCGATCCGCCCACTGCAACGGCCAATGCACCTCGGCAAGCCGCGGCTGCGCCAAAAGAGATTGAAACGCAGATCAAGGGAGAAACAGAGATGCCCAATGACACCAATGGAGTTGTCACAGAGCGAAGGCTCAGGCTTCAGCCTGTCGTGGCGAGCTTGTTTGAAGAGTTGAGCGGAATCGCCACCAGGCCAGAGGACTATGACAGCTCGTTTCTGGAACTGGGGTTCGACTCGCTCTTTCTGACCCAGGTGACGCAGTCCTTGCAGCGCCGCTTCGGCGTGAAGGTGACTTTTCGGCAGATCGTCGAACAATACTCGAGCATTTGCGCGCTCGCCGATCGTCTGGATGCGATCCTGCCCTCGGATGCTTTTCCCGCAGAGCAGCCGCAGGCGCAACTTTTGCCACATGCAGTGCCAGTTTCGGTTTCGACAGCTCCATCCGCTTCGGCATTGACCGCGGCGCCGGGGTCTCCGCTGGAAGCGTTGCTCAGGGCGCAGATGCAGACCATGTCCCAGCTTTTCGAACAGCAATTGGCGGCGATGCGCGGAGTTGCGGTTGAAGGAGCGGCGTCTGCCGCGGAGCCTCATGCGGCTTCTGTTCAGCCAACCAGTCAGGTGATTGCTACCGGACAGAAAGCGCGAAGCGAAGCCGCGTCCGAGGGCGGAATCAAAACACACGGGCCGTTCAAACCGGTCCAGGCCGGCTCGAAAGACGGCCTGACGGAGCCTCAGCGCGAGGAGATACAAGCGCTTGTCGCCCGTTACACGCGGCGTACCGGAAAGTCGAAGGAGTATACGCAGGCGCACAGGCCGCATCTTGCCGATCCTCGTGCCGTCGCCGGCTTCAGGTCGTTGTGGAAAGAGATGGTCTATCCCTTGGTGACAAATCGCTCCAAGGGCTCCCGTATCTGGGATCTCGATGGCAACGAATACATTGACATCGTCAACGGATTCGGCGCGATCATGTTCGGGCACGGACCTGAATTCGTGAAGGAAGCCGTCCACAGGCAAATCGACCTTGGAGTGGAGATCGGGCCACAGAGTTCGATTGCCGGAGAGGTTGCGGATCTGGTCTGCGAACTGACGGGCATGGAGCGCGCCGCTTTCTGCAATACCGGCTCCGAGGCGGTGATGGCGGCGTTGCGCGTGGCCCGCACGGTGACTGCGCGCAACAAGATCGTGTACTTCACCGGCGACTACCACGGCACCTTCGACGAGGTTCTGCTGCGTGCCACGCTGCACGGCGCCGCTCCCATCGCTCCCGGCATCATGGCGGACAGCGCGGGCAATGCCGTGGTGCTGGAGTATGGCGCTGAAGCGTCGCTGGAGTACATCCGCGCGCACGGCGATCAGATTGCCGCCGTTCTGGTTGAGCCCATCCAGAGCCGTCACCCGGAGGTCCAGCCGCGGGCCTTCTTGCACGAACTGCGCGGAATTACGGCACAGGCTGGAACGGCGCTTATCTTCGACGAAGTGGTCACCGGCTTCCGCGTCGCGCAAGGCGGCGCACAGGAGTACTTTGGGGTTCGGGCCGATCTGGCCACCTATGGAAAGGTAATTGGGGGAGGCTATCCCATCGGCGTGGTCGCAGGCAAGGCGGAGTATCTGGACGCGCTCGACGGCGGCGCGTGGCAATACGGCGACGATTCGGCTCCAGAAGTTGGAATGACGTTTTTCGCTGGAACATTTGTTCGCCATCCTCTTGCTCTTGCGGCGGCCAAGGCCGTCCTGCACCACCTGAAGAAAGCGGGGCCAGGTCTTCAGGAGACGTTGAGCCGGAAGGTTTCCGGCGCAGCGCGGGCCGTGGAAGAGAGTTTTCGCAATGCCGGACTCGATACGGGCGTGCATCCCTGCGGCGCGTGGTTCAGCTTCAGCTTGCCGGCGGAGGCGCGCTTCGGCAGCCTTCTTTATTACCACATGCGCGAGAAGGGAATTCATATTCTCGAGAGCTACCCTTGCTTCTTTACCACTGCGCACTCTGACGAGGATTATGCGCGTGTGGTCGAGAGTTTTCGTGAATCGATCCACGAGATGCGCCGGGGCGGCATGTTGCCGGCTTCTGCCGCGCCGGCCGCTTCCGGGCTCGCGGCAACCGCAACGCCGGATATGCTTTCGGATGGAAGCGTTGGGACTGCGGCCTATAAGGCTCTTGAGAAGGCGCCGCTCACCGAGTCGCAGCGTGAGATATGGCTTGCGGCCATGCGCGGAAACGATGCGAATTGCGCGTTCAACGAATCGTTGACGCTTCGCCTGCAAGGCACAGCCAGCGCGGACGAGGTGCGGAATGCGCTCATGGCGGCGATCGCAAGGCACGACGCTCTTCGTTCAACGGTCGATCCGAACGAGGAATGCATGCGGTTCGCGTCCACCTTTACGAGCGAGATTCCGTTCGTCGATTTGAGCGCGCTGTCCGCCGTGGAAAGCCGGAGATTCATCGACGCGAGGATTGCAGAGGAAGGGCGCACGCCCTTCGATCTGGTCAATGGTCCGCTGATTCGCGCAACGCTGTTTCGCACCGCTGCCGACGAACTCATGCTGCTGATGACCGGTCACCATATCGTTCTGGATGGATGGTCGGCGAATCAGCTTCTGGAGGAGGCTAGCCGGATCTACAGCGCGACAAAGACCAAGTCGAAACCTGCTCTGGCGCAGCTGATGCCTTTCAGTAGCTACGCGCTCAAGGAGCAAGAGGCGGCGCAGGCGGGCGCCTATGCCGAGAATGAGCACTATTGGGTGGATGTCTTTGCTGGACGAGCGCCAGTGCTGGAGCTGCCGACCGACCGGCCGCGCCCGGTCATGAAGTCCTACAACGGCGCTACGCTGAGTACGCTTCTGGGCGCGGAGCAATTAGCGGAGTTGAAGAAAGCGAGTTCCCGGCTGGGCTGCACGCTGTATGTAACGCTGCTCTCGGCGTTTCAGATACTGCTTCACCGGCTTACGCGGCAGTCCGAGGTGGTAGTCGGCATATCAGCCGCGGGCCAGTCCTTGCTCGACGGTGTGAGCCTCGTCGGACATTGCGTACACTTCCTGCCGATGCTGAGTGTTTTGCCTGAAGCTTGCCCAGCGAAAAAGCACCTGGCTGCCACGCGCCGGGAGCTTCTCGATGCCTACGATCATCAGGAATTCACGTACGGCACGCTGCTGCGAAAGTTGCCAATTCAGCGGGATTCGAGCCGCTTGCCTTTGATTGAAGTCCAATTCAATCTGGAAAAGTTGGGGACGAGTATTCAATTCGATGGGCTGCGGACCGAGGTTCATTCAAATCCGAAGGCATTTGTGAACACTGACCTCTTCCTGAACATCGTCGAGACCGGCGACGATCTCCTCTTGAATTGCGACTACAACACGGACCTGATCGACCGGAGCACTCTCGAACGGTGGCTGGCATCGTATGCGACGATCCTTCGCGGGATTGCCACGGATGCCAGCAGGGAAGTCGAAGATATCGAGATATTGGAGGATGACGAGCGCAGGCTGTTGCTGGACGAGTGGAATCGCACAGCGGTGGACTTCGGTTCATTCGAACCGGTTTATCGGACCATTGAGCGGGAAGCCGCTCACGCACCCAATCGAGTTGCCGCAATCTGCAACGGAGAGGAGTGGACGTACCGGCAGTTGAACGAGTACAGCAACCGGTTGGCGCGGCATCTACGCCGTCAGGGAATCCAGGAAGGCTCTCTGGTGGGCGTGTGCGTCGAGCGCTCTCTCCTGATGCTGGGTGCGGTACTGGGCGTACTCAAAGCGGGCGCAGCGTATCTGCCCCTCGATCCCAGCTATCCGGCCAGCCGACTGGAACTGGTTTTGGCGGACGCGAAGGCGTCGCTGCTGCTGACTCAGGAGCAACTGGCCTCGCGGCTGCACACCAGCGGACGGGTAGTTTGCCTGGACAGCGAGCAGACCCTGTGGGCGCGGGAGAGCAACGAAAATCTGAATGTAGCAAACACAGCCGATTCCCTGGCCTACGTAATCTATACGTCCGGTTCAACGGGACAGCCCAAGGGTGTGGCCATTGAGCACGGCGCGCTGACAAACCTGCTGCGCAGCATGGAGCGGGAGCCGGGCTTGAGCGCCAGCGATACGCTGGTTGCAGTCACCACGCTGTCTTTCGACATTGCGGCGCTGGAGCTGTTTTTGCCTTTGATGGCTGGCGCCAGGCTGGTGATCGCCGCCAGAGATCAGGTGATTGACGGTTTCAAGTTGCTGAATGTTCTGGAGCAATCAAAGGCAACCGTAATGCAGGCCACTCCAGCCGGATGGCGGATTCTGCTGGAGGCAGGATGGAAAGGCCAGCCCAGGCTGAAGGTTTTGTGCGGCGGCGAAGCTTTGCCGCGCGATCTGGCCGATTCACTGCTTGCCTTGAGCGACGATGTGTGGAATGTATACGGGCCGACCGAGACGACCATCTGGTCTTCCGCCACACGGCTCGAAAAGCGGTCCGGCCCGGTGCCGATTGGGCCTCCCATTGCCAATACCCAGTTCTATGTGCTCGATGATCGGCTGCAACCGGTTCCGGTGGGAGTGACAGGCGAGTTGTTCATCGGCGGTGCAGGGCTGGCGCGGGGTTACTGGCACAGGCCCGAACTGACCGCAGAGAAATTCTTGCCCAATCCTTTTGGCACAGGCCGGATCTATCGTACTGGCGATCAAGCGCGCTGGCTGCGGGATGGTCACATCGAGCTGCTTGGCCGAAGCGACTTTCAGGTGAAGGTGCGAGGTTTTCGCATTGAACTGGGCGAGATCGAGACTGTGCTGGCCAGCCATCCCGCTGTGCGCGATGCGGTGGCGGCGGCCGTCGAAACCGGGCCAGGAGACAAACTATTAGCGGCCTGGGTAGATTCCGCGCTGCCTACACCGCCCGCGGATCTGGATGAGCAACTGCGTTCGCTTCTCTCTGAAAAGCTTCCTGAGTACATGTGTCCAGCCGCAATTACTGTACTGCCTGCGCTGCCTCGCACCGCCAACGGCAAGATTGATCGCAAATCTCTGCCGCATCCTGCCTTCGTCAGCAAGACACAGCAGCGTGTTTTTACGCCAGCGGCGACGCCCGAGCAAGAGAAGTTGGCGGCAATCTGGGCAGATGTGCTGCATCTCGATCAAGTCAGCATTACGGACAGCATCTTCGAGTTGGGAGCTGATTCGCTTCTGGTTTTCAGGATCTCCGCCCGCGCCGGCCGGGAGGGCCTGCCGCTTCAGCCCGCGCAGATTTTCGAGCACCGCACCATCGCAAACTTGTCGAATGTTCTTGGACACTTCCGGACCGCGGGTCCAGAACTCGTCTCTGCCGGTCTTCCCATACCCGCCGTCTCTCGGGAGAAATTTCGGAGAACGAAAGTCTGATGCAAAGCCAAGTAGAAAAGATGATCTCTTCTCAGGCGGATGAGCAAAGCACATCAGCAACTGGAGCGGATATCTTCGTGATGCCGGCGACGCCGGGTCAGGCACGTTACTGGTTGCTGCATCAGATGCACCCTGGCAATCACGCCTTGAATATGCCAATCGCGTGGACTTGCAGGGGAAATCTTGACCCCCATGCTGCGGCTGCCGCGCTGGCGGAACTGGTGAGCCGTCATGAAGCGTTGCGCACGACCTTCAAGGTTGTGGACGGTCAGCTATCACAGGTGATTCATCCGCCCTTTGAGGTTGCCCTGCCAGTCGAGGACTTGCGGCATTTGCAGGCGGATGCGCGACGCCAGCAAGCCGACGCGATCATCCGGCAGCACGCCCGTATTCAGATGAATTTGGAGAAGGGGCCGCTCTTCTTTGCGCGCCTGATCCAGATGAGCGTTGACGAACATATTCTTCTGCTCACCATCCATCACAGTATCTGCGATGGATGGTCGAACGGAGTCGTACTCCGGGACTTTGCAGCCATCTACGACGGCCTTATCCGGCACGTTCCCGCAAGACTGCCGGAGCTGCCGATCCAATTCGGCGATTTTGCGGTCTGGCTGGACCAGTGGAGGAGAGGAAGCGAGCGGGCGGAGAGCCTGAATTACTGGCGCAAAACTCTGGGCGGGAATTTCACTCCGTTTCGCATCAAGCGTGATTTTCCCGGCTCAGGGAGCGAAGAACTGGGCGAGATCGAGACGCTGCTGCTGGACCCGGATCTGGCACAGCGGGCGCGGGATTTCTGCGCCGTCCGCGGAGTTACGCTTTACATGCTGCTTCTGTCGGTCTATGCCGCTACGCTCATCCGCCTGACCGGCCAGGGAGACTTTCTTGTCGGCACGCCCTGCGCCAACCGGCGCCAGGAAACGGAAGAGTTGATCGGTCCCTTTTCCAATCCTCAAGTCATCCGGATACGGACAGAGCGAAGGGACAGTCTCAGCGCGGTTCTTGAGCGCGTTCGTGTCTGGGCGCTGGGCGCGGTCGCTCATCAGAACATGCCGTTCGAGGATCTGAACGAAGACGAGTTCTTCTCGCACGAACCCAATCAGATTTCGCTCCAACTGTATTTCATCTATCAAAAGGCCTTCATGCAGGCCCAGCACACACCATCTCTGGAGATTGCCCCGTTGCGTTCCGTCAGCCCTGGGACGATGTTCGATCTTATGCTGAGCGTCGTGGAGCGCGCAGAAGGCCCGCGTTTGCAGTTGGAATACAATTCGGGATTCTTCCGCGCCTCAACCATTCAGCGCATCCTGCGGCTTTATGTGCACACCCTTGAAAACATGCTGTCGAGTGCAGAAAGCCCGGTGGAGGAAGCGCTGACGCCGGACGAAAGCGAGCAGCAGCCGATCGTTTCATCCGGCGAAAAAGTGGAACGTGTCCTCATCGCAGCGGATCGCAGCCCGCATGAGGATTCGAACGCCGGCTTGAACCAAGATGAGCCGGCAATGGAAAGCCAGCGCGGAGATCATGTGGCGCCGCGCGATGCGCTGGAGTTGCAGATTGCCGGAATATGGGAAACTGCGATGGGGCTCAGAGGCCTGGGCATTCGAGACAGCTTCTTCGATCTAGGCGGTCAGTCTCTGGCCGCAATGCGAATCGTCTCCCGGATCAACAAGACTTATTCGCTCGATTTTGGCTTGGCCGTTCTCTTCTCAGGCCACACCGTAGAGTTGATGGCGGAACTGGTAGGGAAACGTCTTGGCGCCAACGGCAGCTCCTCGATAGTGCCCATGCAGCCGCATGGATCGGCAGCCCCGCTGTTTATCATTCACGGCGCAGGGGGGAATATTATCCGCTTCTTTCAGCTTGCCATGCTGGTCGGGACCGATCACCCGATCTATGGCATACAAGCCCAGTCGTTGCTGGCCGGGCAACCTGCGCTTCTGCGCCTTGAAGATCAGGCGGCGTATTACCTGTCCGAGATCCGGAGAATCCAGCCAGAGGGGCCGTACTACTTTCTCGGATATTCATTTGGTGGCACGGTTGCCTTGGAAATCGCGCATCAGTTGCGCGCTATCGGGGAGCGGGTAGAACTGCTGGGAATGCTCGATAGCCGGCAACGCGACTGCGTCGTTGATGCGCAGCGGGAGGATTCCGTGCGTGTCCAGTTCGATCGCAGGATTGCGCGGTTCGCGGAAAATCTATCTTCTCTTTCGCTGCGCGAAAAGGCCGCTTACCTGAGGGAGAAGCTATATACGCGAACCTTGCGGAAGATCTACGCAGCGGCGGCAGCGATGGGCTTTAGCTCCGTGCCTTCGTTTATGAAGAGCACCGACGATATCTCCTGGGTGGCGGCGAAGAACTACCAGCCGCGACCCTGGCCTGGACAGGTGACGCTCTTTCGTACGGCTATCCAGCCGGATCCAAGATTACCGTTGGACCTCGGCTGGACTCCCTTTGCGGAGGGCGGTGTTGAAGTGATTGAACTGCCCGGCGATCATGATCTGGTCTTTCGGGAGCCGAATATCCAGGTTTTGGCGGCGAAGCTTCGTGCCAGTCTTGATCGATCCGGCGCTGCCGAGGTGCAGGTTCGCATCCATGAACCCGTAGCCGTCGCAAAGTAAAGAGGAGCTTACCCGATGCCCATCATGCGCGAAGTGTATATGGTGCTTTCGCCGCGCTCTCTCGGCTATGCCAGGGATGCGCTGGAGAGCTTGTTTTGCAATTCCCTTGAAGCGCTTCATCTGCGTCTGATCACCGACTCAGAGCGGGATAGGGAGGAATTGTCCGATGCGCTGACGGCGATCGATGCAAGGGAGCATCGGTGGACAGTTTATTCCGAGGATGATCTGAAGGCGCGGGAAGAGGTGGTCTTCGCACGGTACAACAACCTGCGCGCCTTCCGCCGCGGTCATCCCTGCTGGCGCAAGATTACCGATCCACTTCTCGTGAGCGATCCCGATGCGGAAATGGTGTTGCTCGACCCCGACCTTTACTTTCCCAACCGTTTTCAATTTGAGAAAACGCCCCCAAGCGGCCTGTTGCTGATGTGGCAGCAACCAAATTGCCTTTATCCTCCCGAGGTAGTGAGGAGAGCCATCGACGGCGGAATCAGGCTCGCGCACCATGTGGACATTGGGGTCGCGCACTGGCGCGCGTCGGCGGATCTGGACTGGCTGGATTGGCTGGTGGGCAGGCTGGGGGGCGAAAAGCTGCCACGCATCATGCATGTGGAAGCCATTGTGTGGGCAGCTCTGGCCATGCGAGAAGGCGGAGGTCATCTCGATCCCGCGTTCTGGAAATGCTGGCGCCGTTCACCAGCAAAGCGCGTGATGACGAAACTGGGAGTGGGCGGCCTGAACATACTAAGACAGGAATCCTGGGCCAGTTTGAAGTGCTTTCACGCCGGCGGCGAGGCAAAGTGGTGGTTGCATGCAGCTCGTGAAACCGGCCTGGCAGACGGCCACGCCACGCACACTCAGCCAGGCCGCGTTCTTCCATTTGTGGAACTGACTCCGGCACACTATGCGCGAGAACTGGCGTTCAAGCGAGTACTCGCGGCTCTGGGGTATTACCAAATCTTCCGTACAGCGTGATCGAATATGCGAATCTGCGTTGTTGCCGAGCACGCCTCGACACGCTTTGGCGGCGAGGCTATCCTCCCCGTACACTACTTTCGCCTGCTCAGGTCCCGCGGGATCGAAAGCTGGCTGGTCGTGCACTCGCGTACTCGTAGCGAAGTGGAGAAATTGTTTCCGGAGGACACTGACCGGATTCTGTTTGTTCGCGACCTGTGGATTCAGAAGCTGCTGTTTCATCTCAGCGGTTATCTGCCCAGGAGGGTTTCTGAGTCCACGTTTGGCCTTCTCAACCAACTCATAACGCAATTCTGCCAACGCACGATCGTACGGCGGCTGGTCCGCGAGCGGCGGATCGACGTGATTCATCAGCCGATTCCGGTGGCAGCCCGCTTTCCTTCCGCTATCTTTGGCTTGGGTGCGCCGGTGGTGATCGGGCCGCTGAACGGCGGAATGGAGTACCCGCCGCCGTTTCGCCGCACCGAGTCGTGGATGAGCCGCGCGGCAATCGTTCTGGCCCGGCTGTTTACCGATGTGGCGAACAATCTGCTTCCGGGCAAGAAACAGGCTGAGGTCGTGCTGGTGGCCAATGAACGCACGCGGCGGGCATTGCCTTCGGGCGTCCGTGGCAGAGTAATCGAGTTGGTGGAGAACGGTATCGACTTCGGCATTTGGCAGGGTGCATCCAGCAGCGCGGAGAGCGCGGTTCCTAGCTTTGTTTTTCTCGGACGGCTCGTAGATTGGAAAGCGGTGGACGTTGCGATCCGGGCGCTGGGAAGAGTTCCATCGGCCCGCCTGGAGGTCATTGGCGATGGCCCAATGCTGGAAGCCTGGCGAACGTTGGCCGGCGAACTGAGCCTGAAGGACCGTGTCCATTTTATGGGATGGCTGCCACAGCAAGAGTGCGCCGCGCGCTTGCGAGCCTCAGTCGCACTGGTTCTGCCAAGTGTGTATGAATGTGGCGGCGCTGTTGTGCTGGAGGCCATGGCCATGGGCAAGCCGGTGATCGCCACCAACTGGGGCGGTCCCGCGGATTATCTCGACTCCTCCTGCGGGATGCTTGTGGAACCTGAGAGCTACTCGGCGCTGGTTGCCGGGTTTGCTGATGCGATGCAGAAGATGATCGACTCCCCCGCACTGGCAAAATCCATGGGCGTTGCCGGACGCCAACGGGCCGTTCGCGATTTTGACTGGCAGCAAAAAATTGACCAGGTGATTGGCATTTACTGCTCGCTTGCAGAAAAGCCTGAAGTTTCTCAGAAATCCCGGCAGGCCCTGGTTTCTTCCGCTGCTGTTTCCGAGCACAACTGAAGGCTGAGGTAGTTACGCATGGGCGCAAATTTTCAAAAAGTAAAATCGCCGGCCGGGAGTTCAACAATGGTCTTGAATGCAGACCTGAATGCAGACCCCTTGCTTGCCAACGAGGTCCGCGCAGTGGAGACTGCGGATGAGGCGCAGCCATGGCGGCTTGTCTATCTTCTGAGCTGCTATCCGGCCATCTCACACACCTTTTTCCTGAACGAAATAATGGAACTGAGGAAACATGGCTGCACAGTGGAGGTTGCCTCAATCAATCCGCCGGACCGTATGCGCGCCCAGATGCCTGCGGCTGAAGCGGAGGAAGTGAAGAAGACGTTTTACATCAAGTCCAGGGGAGCCTTGGGAGCGGCAGCGGTTGCCGCAAAGACGCTTCTGCTGAGGCCGGGGGTCTTTATCAGAGGGTTGACGGCTGCCTTGCGGCTGGGAAACTGGGATCCGCGCGCAACTCTCTACGCGCTCTTCTACTTCGCCGAGGCTCTTATTCTGGGCGACTGGATGCGCTTGCGCGGTCTTCGTCATCTGCACATTCACTTCTGCGGGCCGGTGGCGACAGTGGGCATGATTGCGTCGACGTCGTGGGGATTCTCTTACTCGTTGACCGTGCACGGTCCGGACGAATTCTACGACGTGGAGAAGTTCTACCTCCGGCAGAAAATCGAGCGCGCAAGGTTCATCCTGTGCATCAGCGACTTTTGCCGAAGCCAGCTCATGCGCATTGCTGCTCCGGAGCACTGGGAGAAGATGCATGTAGTGCGGTTGGGAATCGATCCGGACGTCTTTTTCCCGATGCGCAAACAGATTGAACCGTTGGAAAAGCCACTGGAAATCCTATGCGTGGGGCGGCTGGTTCCGTGCAAGGGACAGCTCATCCTGTTGCGCGCCTGCGCACTATTGCTCGCCTCCGGCTATTCTTTTCGGGTGCGCCTGGTAGGCGCGGGTCCTGATCTTGAGCATTTGCATGCGTACGCGGAACAGAAGGGAATCCCCGTGGTCTTCGAGGGGGCAAAAAGCCATGACGAGACACGGCGCCTGCTTGGACGCGCGGATATTTTCGCCTTGGCCAGTTTTGCCGAGGGCGTGCCGGTGGCGCTGATGGAGGCGATGGCCATGGAGATTCCCTGCGTGAGCACACGCATCGCCGGAATTCCAGAGCTGATTCGCGATGGCCTCGATGGGCTGCTGGTTCCCGCCTCCTCGGCCGAGGCTTTGGCATCAGCGCTTGAACGGCTGATCGAAGAACCGTCTCTACGTCGGAGCCTGGGAGTAGCTGGCTGCAAGCGGGCGCTCGGGCTCTACAACCTGCCGCAAAATGTGAGTTTGCTGGCGCGTGTGTTTCGAGATCATGTGCCCAACAGCCTCTGACAGGACTATGAATACTCAAATCTCTTCTTTCCAATTCGACGTGTCCATCGTGATTGTGTCCTTCAACACGCGCGATGTGCTGCGGGAATGCCTGCGCTCGGTTGATCGCGAGGCAGGTTCGCTGCGCGTCCAGGTCATTGTGGTCGATAACGCTTCGACAGACGGATCTCCCGCCATGGTCGCGCAGGAGTTTCCATCTGTAGTGTTGATACGAAGTGAAGTCAACCTTGGCTTTGGTCCGGCGAACAACCTCGGCTTCCGGTCGGCGAGTGGACGCTATATTGTTCTTCTCAATTCCGACGCGTTTCTGACCGAAGGATCGCTCGAACGCTCCGTGGAGCATATGGATGCGACGCCAGGTGCGGGGCTTGGCGGTGGGCGCCTGATCGGGCGCGATGGCTCGTGGCAGCCTTCGGCGCGCATGTTTCCCACGGTCTTCAGCGACCTGATTGTTCTGTCCGGTCTGGCGGCGCGATTTTCAGAATCGCGTTTCTTTGGCCGCGCCGACCGCACCTGGGCCAACCCGATGGAGGCTGCGGAAGTCGATTGGGTTCCCGGCGCGTACTCCATCGTGCGTGCGGAGATCCTGGAGGCCGTCGGCCCCTTCGACCCGCGTTATTTTCTCTATTACGAGGAAGTAGACTTTTGCAAGCGCATCAAAGACCATGGGTACTCAATCTGGTATTGGCCGGAGATCGCCATCGTGCATATCGGCGGCGAGTCATCGCGACAGATCCGGTCGATTGAGTTCTCTCGAACCGGGGCGCAACTAACTCTCTGGAGGATGCGAAGCATGTTGCTCTACTATCGGAAGCATCATGGATTATCAGTATGGCTGGCCATGATGGCTGAGGTTGTCTGGTATTGGTTGCGGTCGCACCGCAGGCGGTGGAGCAAAGATCCGGATCGCCGCGCCAGCGCTAATGCCGACCTCTCCATGGTCACAATCATGAGCCACGCCTGGCGCGATACCAGAGGCGGAAGCTTTTCTCCAGAGCAGCCGTGGTAAAAGGTTTATGAAGCGAATCGGCCGCGAAGAGCGGCATCGAATTGCAAGGAAACTCCATGCGCCGCAAGCTTAAGTCATCTCTTACATCACTTTTATCGTCGCTCTACCGCATGACTTCTGGCCTGCGGAAGAACATGCGACGAATTCAGAGCCATGCCGCGCTTTCTTCCTGCCTGGCCAAACCGTTGGATGCATCGGTGGTGGTGCTGGGTCCGCCGGAAGTGCATGGCACGGGCATGATCCTCTTTGGACAGAATGTGCTGTTATATCCCGCGCTGTATCTGGAAACAGAGGAGAGTGGATTCATCGAGATTGGCGATGGCGTGGTGCTTTCGCGTGGAGTTCATATTGTTTCGCGATCCGGTATCCAGATCGGCAACGGAACGATGATTGGCGAGTACTCGAGCATACGCGACGCCAATCATGTCCGAATACCGGGCTTGACGATTCGCGATTCCGGCCACCTGTCCGCGCCCATTGTGATTGGCAGCGAGGTGTGGATCGGACGTGGCGTGACTGTGCTGGGAGGCGTCACCATTGGGGATGGAGCAACGGTGGGCGCCAATGCCGTAGTCACGCGCGACGTGCCCGCGGGAGTAACGGTAGTTGGAGTGCCCGCGCAGACGGTTGGCGCAAAAACGAAAAGCCTGCCCGCAGGCGGCGAAGGTGCACATCGTGCGCAACAATAAGCACTCAAATGAGATCCAGGATTTCCCTGCGATTTTCCCGGAGATTGCAGGACGCCGCGCGCCTTCGCATTTTGCAGCCATCCTGGGAGTGTTTGCGGCAATCTACCTTCTTTCCTGGCCGGTCGTATTCTCACTTGATCTCTGGATATTGAAGGATCGCGGCAGTTTTCTGAATCTGGATTATTTGCTCGACCAGCATCTCCGGCTGGGAGTCGACACATTCTACTCTTACGGTCTGCTGCCGGTTTTTATTCAGCACTGGCTATTCGTTCTGTTTGGCAGAGGCTATTGGCCTTTGATCGGATGCTCGGCCGTGACCATGGTCCTTATGGCCTTGTTCTGCGCCCTGTTTTTGCGTTCGTTGCCTGCTGAATCGTTGTGGCTCGTGGCGATACTGGCGATGAGCCGGATTGTCAATCCAGTCAATCCCAACCTTCCTTATTCACTCGTTCAGTTATCTCTTCTGTTTGCGCTGCTCTTCGTGCTGTGGGGACGAATGGACATCAGCTTGGCGATCTCCGCGATAGGCTGCTGGAGTGTTCCTTCGCTGCCGCTCGCCATGGCGGTCTTGTTGGCGGCATTCCTGATCCTCGATTGGCTCATCAACTTTCCTCGTTCCGTTTCTGGCCTGCTTCGCAGGCTGGCGCCGGGAGTACTGGCGTATGCGGCCCTCGCAATCCTGCTGGCTTGTCAGTTCGGATGGACTTCGGTTATTTCTACCGCAACGCCACTGGCGGGAATGAGTTTCTACAAGCAGATTGACTATGGATCCGGACAGGCCTTGATGCAGTTTCTTCACCCCTGGGGTTATACGTCTTTGCGGTATCTTGCCTACATTTTGTTTACTCCAGTGAGCTGGTGGGTGATGAGTACGCTCAGCCTCGCTTTCTTCGCCGTACTGGCAGTGCGAAGAATGTCGATCCAGCGGACCTTGGGCCGAAGAGACACGGCGCTTGTTCTCTGCGCGATGATCCAGGGAGTGTTTGTGTGCGTTGCCTACGGTGCTCCGCATCAGCACTACATCTTCGACCCGATCCTTGTGGTGGGAGTGTTGCTGGGGTTATCGGCGCTGCCGAAGGGGAGCGTGCGCAGCGTTTTTGTGACGCTGTTTCTTGGGCTGGGAATCGCGGGGCAGGCGACCCTTGTCCGCGACGATCTGAGGGCATGGCAAGAAATCAAGTCGCCTACTACAACAGCCAATTTGTATGCCAACGCAGAATGGGCGAACGAATGGAAGCAACTCCTGGAACGATCAAATCGTGAGAATCTCTTGCTCTTTTCGTATAGCACCGGGGCTCATCACTATTTTCCAACGGTTCATTCGCCGGACGTATGGACGCTGCAAGAAGGGCAACTCCTGCCTGGGGACAAGGCGCGCCTGATGCAACAATTCGACATGGCGAGTGTGGTGGTGCTGGATTTGACCAGCCCGACGACCATTGCGGATACCGACGCCGACTTTCAGCGCCGCCTGCATGCACTCTGTCTGACGCAATCGACGGTCTATTTTCAGACTTGGTGGCGACGTTCATTGAAGCCCGTAAACCTGCCCTGCATTGCGAACCCACGGACATAAGGCATCTAGAAGACTGCTGTTTACGTGGTCATTCCAATTGTCAGTAAGTAACCTTAAGATATGAACCATGGGATTCCACCAAGAAGGAATCCCATTTTTGGATGAGGTTGAGTTTGTTCGAGAATATCCGCGAAGACTGGCGCACGCACGGCCGCCAACTTTCCCGCCAGGGTTTGTGGGCCATGGCTGTGTATCGCTTTGGACGCTGGCGCTACACCATTCGCTGGCGGTGGCTGCGGTTGCCCTTCTCTTTTCTCTACAAGTTTCTGAAGCCAGTTTCCGAGGTACTGACAGGCATCGAGCTTCCCTGCGAGGCAACGCTGGGACGGCGATTCCGAATCGATCATTTCGGTGGGATTGTCATCAGCGGCGATGCTGTTTTCGGGGACGACTGCGTGATTCGCAACGGGGTCACAGTGGGGCTGAAGCACACAGGTCAACGCGGAGCGCCCATTTTGGGGAACCGCGTGGATATAGGCGCCGGCGCCAAGATTCTGGGCGCGATCCGGATAGGGGATGACGTGCAGATCGGAGCCAACGCAGTGGTGCTCAACGACGTTCCTTCCAACTCCGTTGCGGTCGGGGTTCCGGCGCGGGTAATTCGGCGAAAGGCGCCGATGCCTGGCGCGAGCGAAGAGATAGCCAATGCCGAGATAGCCGATGAGCGGGGTGCGCATGCAACAAGCCGCTGAGAACAGACTGACTGGCGATCCAGATGCCTCGCCGGCGATTTCGATCGTCGTGATTGGCCGCAATGAAGGGCAGCGGCTTGGCGCATGCCTTGAGTCGATCAGGCGGATTCGAGACGTTGCCGTAAAAGATTTGATTTATGTCGATTCCGCTTCAAACGATGGCAGCCCGGAGTTGGCCTTGCGGTATGGCGCTACTGTGATCGTCGTTCCCTCTGAGCGGCCAACAGCGGCGATGGGGCGCAACTCCGGCTGGTTCCGCGCAACCTCCGGCCTGATCCTCTTTCTGGATGGAGATACGGTGCTCGATCCCGGCTTTGCCTTGGCGGCGTGCAACGCATTGGCACGCCAGCCTTCGGTTGCCGCTGTCTGGGGACATCGCCGCGAGCTACGCCCCGAGGCTTCTATCTATAACCGCATTCTCGATCTCGATTGGGTGTATCCTCCAGGGCTTTCGGATTTTTGCGGCGGCGATGTGCTGATGCGCCGCAATGTCCTGCTTGAAACAGGAGGTTTCGATGAACGGCTGATCGCCGGAGAAGAGCCAGAGCTTTGCCGGCGCATAAGATCTCAAGGCTATGGGATACTGCACATCGACTGCCCAATGACCGGCCACGACTTACAGATTACGCGCTGGAGCCAGTATTGGAGGCGCGCTACACGTGCCGGCCATGCCTATGCCGAAGTTTCGGAGCGATTCAGAAACAGCGACGATCCATTCTGGTCATCCGACCGCAGGCGAAACCTGATGCGTGGAAGCTGGTGGATCGTCTCGCTGGCTGGAGCAGTTGCTGCTGCCGCATCCTTCGGTTTCCTTCCTATTGCGCTTTGGCTTGTCATGCTGTTGTTCTTGTCCATGCGCTCGGCGTGGAAGGCGCGCTGGAAGAATGCGACTCCCGGTATCCTGCTGCTCTATGGATTTCACTCTCATCTGCAGCAGATACCCATTCTTGTCGGACAACTGCAATATGAACTGAGCAAGAGACGAAAACGAGCGCGGAAACTGATCGAGTACAAAGAAAGGCGTGCTGACTGAGGCCGCAAGGTCACATGAGGCTTACGCCGAGCGCTCGCATCGCCGAGCTATGCGAACAAGGCAGGGATCGTTTCTCTTGGCTACTCTTGCGAACGAGATGCAGCGGTCAAGCCGCTCAGCAGCGATTGGTTCAGTTTAAGCTCTAAGATCGGATTTCCATGAGCCTTGCGGAATACTTTCAGCGTGTTTACATCATCAATCTTCGCCACAGAAAGGACAGGCGCAGGGAGATGTCGCGCGAATTGGGGAAGATCGGGCTCAGCTTTCGCAGCCCCGGCGTCCGGCTGTTCGAGGCCGTTCGGCCGGATGTGCAAGATAGCTTCCCCAGCATTGGAGCGCGAGGCGCCTTTCTTAGCCACCTGAGTATTTTGAAAGAGGCAAGCACCCAGAATCTACAGACGATATTGATTTTCGAGGATGATCTCAACTTCGTACCGGATTTTTCCGAAAGAATTGGAACTGTGGTGGCGGAGCTGGAACGCGAAGATTGGAGCGTGTTCTACGGCGGTTATGTACTTCCGGCGCCGTTGGAGCCGCAAAGCTGCCAGTCGCTGGTTCATGCAGATCCATCACTTCACATCCAGACCGCGCATTTCATCGGCTTTCGCGGGCAGGCGATCGGCGAGGCAGTGCATTATCTTGAAACGCTGCTTGCGCGTCCCGGCGGAGATCCGCGAGGCGGTCCGATGCACGTTGATGGCGCATACAGTTGGTTTCGACAGGCATTTCCGCAAATGCTTACACTGCTTGCCACGCCGCAACTTGGGTATCAGAGAAGCTCTCGATCGGACATTTACGACCTTCGCTGGTTCGATCGCGTACCGGCAGTTCGTCATGCCGTTGCAGGACTGCGAAGGCTAAGAAACCGAGCGCGCAGTTAGTTAGAGAGTTGCAGAACGCAAATGACGCGGGTGAGAGCCTCCAATCAAGTTGCCAAGCATGAAACTGTTGAAGCACCACCCTATCAGAAGGCGCAAGTAATGAAGCGATACACACTAAGATCGTTACGCTGCGCGCTGGTTCTGGCCCTGGCAATGGCCGCTCCATTGCACCTGAGCGCACAGGAAGCTTTGACGCTGACTGTGGAGGATAGCTCCGGCATCACGTTGGCAGGAGCGACGGTCGAGGATGACGCTGGCCGCCAATTGGGTCGCACCAACTTCGAGGGCAGGTTGACTGTTCTGTGTGCTGCTCCTTGCAATTTGCGCGTGTCTGCCGCCGGGTTTTCTCAGAAGCGTTTGCAGCCAAGTGCAGAAACAACCATTCGCCTGGAGCCTGCCTCAATTCGTGAAGAAGTGACGGTGACTGCCTATCGCGCCCCGCTAGGCGTTTTGGAGAGTCCAACTACTTCGCGGCTGCTTTCGGAGTCCGCGCTCAACACGACTCCCGCAATAACCCTGGATGGCAGGATGCGCCAACTGCCCGGCGTCGAGTTATTTCGCCGCTCCAGCTCGCTGGTGGCAAACCCCTCCTCGCAGGGAGTCAGCTTGCGCGGTCTGGGGTCCACGTCGGCCAGCCGCACACTGGTGACTGAGGACGATGTCCCGCTTAACGACGCTTTCGAGGGATGGATTCACTGGGAGGAGCAGTCAGAGCTCTCTGTGCAGAGCATTGAGCTGGTGCGCGGCGGCGCCAGTGATCTCTACGGATCGAGCGCTATCGGCGGGGTGATCAGCCTTTTGCGGGCACGGCCCATATCCGGTTCGGCCGAATTGAGAACCAGCTATGGCGCGGAAGGCACTTTTGACGACAGCCTGCGCCTCCAGGACAAGCGAGGCCCTTGGGGCCTGATGGCGAGCGGCGGCGCTCTAGGCACCGACGGATATATCCAGGAGGCACCGTGGCAGCGCGGGCCGGTGGACATAGCCTCCAATATGCACAGCCAGAACGGGATGTTCCTGGCTGAACACGACAGCGCCCCATTGCGCCTCTTTGTGCGAGCCAGCGGCTTCAACGAAGCGCGCAACAACGGAACTCCCCTCCAGACCAATGGAACACGAATCTGGCGCTACGCGGCCGGAGGCGACTGGCAAGGGCCGCACAACCGCTCCCTGACCATGCGGCTCTATGGTTCGACGGAGCATTACCGGCAGACTTTTTCGAGTATCTCCAATCTGCCCAACTTCGGTGACCCAAATTGCACTTACCGCTGCGGTGAGATTCCTACACGGTTCTCGCTCACGCCGAACAATGAGTTGGGTGCAGCAGTGCATTGGAATCAGCCGCTCAGTGCGAGCTTGCTCATCGTTGCCGGGGCTGACACTCACGACGTTCGCGTGTGGGACCGGGAACAGACCTTTGGAGCTTCTGCCGCTCTTACGAATCTGCACGACCACCAGCGCGACTCCGCGGCCTATGCCGAGCTGATGTGGGTCCGTCACTCTTGGACGCTGACCGCTTCCAGCCGCATGGACTGGTTTCAGAACTGCGATGGCAGGCAATGGATATGGAACGGGTCCGATTGGGGGCTATCTCCGACCCAGCCCGTGCAGACTGGCCAGCGTGTCTTCGATCCTCGTCTGGGTGTAACGCGCAAGCTGTGGAATCACTGGGCCATATCCGGCTCCGGTTTTCGCGCCTTCCGCGCGCCCACGCCCAATGAACTCTACCGGGCCACCCAAGTGGGAAGCCAACTCACTCTTCCCAATGGCGCATTGCTCAGCGAGCGCGCAACAGGCTGGGAGACAGGCCCGGCCACCGAGTGGCGCTGGGGCAGCATTCGCTCCAGCTACTTTCTCACCCAGGTCAACCGTCCCATCACTGCGGTAATCATCAACGGAACATCCTTTCCAGTCTTGCTGAAGCGCGAGAATCTTGGCCAGATCGAGAGCCGTGGTGTGACTGTGGACTTTACGCTTGCGCCTCGTCGCTGGTTGGCCGTCGATGGAGGCTACCAGTACGCCCATGCGACAGTGACACAAGACAACCTCGAAACCTCGTTAGTAGGCAACTGGATTCCAGAGGTTGCACGCAACATGACTACGCTGAATATGCGCGCCTACCGGCCACGGATTGGGACGCTGAACTTGCAAAGCCGGCTGAGCGGACGCCAATTTGACGATGCCGCCAATGCCTCCCTGCTCCACGGGTACTTTCGCCTGGACGCTTATGCCTCACACGACTTCGGCAAGCGATTCCAAATGTTCACGGCTGGCGAAAACCTGCTCAACCGCCAGATTGAAGTTGCCAAGACTCCTACGACCACACTATCCATGCCCCGCGTGGCGCGGATTGGGTTTCAGGTTCTGTTAGGTGGCACAAGCAGGTAAGGCGGCCCTTGGCCGCCTGCAAAAAAACGCGCGTCTGCTTCATCATTGTTTTCCGGCTCTTCAGTTCCGTCCTGTTGCGTGCCTTCAGGGCTACATTACCGTCAGCGTGACCGTGGTGAAGTGCGATATCGTGCCCGAGGTTCCAGTTACGGTGACCGTGTAGCTTTGCTGCAACGGGGCGCTGAAGTTATTGCTTGATCCGCAACCGCCGAGGCCTGTCACGGTGGCTACGGTTGCGGCCAGCAGCAGCACAGGGGCCGCGCGGCCCAGCCGCTTGGCTGTGCGGCGAAGCCTGCCCGCAAAGGGCAGCAGAAGGAGCCCGAGTGCAAGTGGGCCCGTCTGGGAAGCGAGTTCGCCGCCAATGGAGCCAGCCGGATGTGCGGCCAACGCAGTTTGCGGCAACTGGACCTTTAAAACTACCGCTGCGGCGCCGGCGCTCTTTGCGATTGAGGCCGGCGAGAAACTGTAGGTCGCGCCTGCCGGCAAACCGCTGGCCGACAGGCTGACCGAGTCTGAAAACGTAACTGCGGGAGCCAGCGGAGTTGCCGTGAGGTTATAAGCCACCAAGCCTCCCGGCTGCACTGTCGCCGAAGTACCTGAGGCAGTGAGACTGAAATCTTCATTCACCCCGGCGGACGCGCTGCCGGTGATGGTATAAGCCGCTGTGGCAGCAGCGCTGTTGGTATAACCGGTCTCGACAGCGATGGCTTCCAGTGTCTCCGTTGCGCTAACCGTAACCGGTCCCGTGTACTTTGCCGACGCAGTCGTGGGTGTTGTGCCGTTGGTGGTGTAGTAGATTGTGGTTCCCACCGTCGCGTCACTGATGCTCACCGTTTGTGATGTTGTGTATGTGCCTGTCGCGGGCGAGAACACCGGCACGGACGCCGCCGGAGCGATGGTGTACACAACGGAAGCCACCGCGCTGTTGGTATAGCCAGTCTCGGTCGCGATAGCATTCACGGTCTCGGTCACGCTCACAGTAATCGGCCCTGTGTACTTGGTCGACGAGGTCGTGGGTGCTGCGCCGTTTGTGGTGTAGTAGATGGTGGCGCTCGCGGTTGAGTCGCTGATGGTGAAGGTTTGCGGGCCGGAATATGCGGCGGAACCGCCAGCCAGGCTGAACGTGGGAGTTGGAAGTACTGGAGCGATGGTGTAAGCGGCTGTCGTTACCGCGCTGGTCACGGAACCGGCCTTGACTGCGATGGCCTTCAGTGTCTGTGTTTTGCTCTGCCAGATCGCTCCCATGTACATGGCCGACGAAGTGGTGGGAGAGCTTCCGTCCGTGGTGTAGTAGATGTTTGCTCCAGCCGTTGCGTCGATGATGGTAACCGACTGCGGTCCGGTGTATGTGCCTGCCGCGGGCGTGAACACGGGCGCAGGCAGCGCCGGATTGATGGTATAGGCGGCCGTGGCAGTTGCGCTGTTGGTATAACCGGTCTCCGCTGCGATGGCTTCCAGCGTCTCCGTTGCGCTTACCGTAACCGGTCCCGTGTACTTTGTCGACGCTGTCGTGGGTGTTGTGCCGTTGGTGGTGTAATAAATAGTGGTTCCAGCCGTCGCGTCACTAATACTTACGGTTTGCGTCGATGTGTAAGTTCCGCTCGCAACCGAGAACACGGGAGTGGGCAGCACCGGGTTGATGGCGTAGGCTGCCGTCACGACGGGGCTGTTGTTATAACCCGTTTCTATTGCAATGGCTTTCAGCGTTTCCGTCGCGCTGACCGTGATAGCTCCGGTGTACTTCGTTGACGAGGTTGTAGGTGTTGCTCCGTTTGTGGTGTAGTAGATGGTCGCGCCGGTCATTGAGTCGCCGATGGTTACTGACTGCGCCGTGGTGTAGGTGCCGGCTGTGGGCGAGAACGTGGGCGCAGGTACGCTCGGGGCGATGGTATACAGCACGGAGCTCACCGCGCTGTTGGTATAGCCGGTTTCGATCGCGATGGCCTCGATGGTTTCCGTTACGCTGATCGTGATTGGGCCTGTATACAGCGTTGACGCAGCTGTCGGCGTGGCGCCGTTGGTTGTGTAGTAAATCGAGATTCCGCTCTGTGAGTCGCTGATGGAGACCGTTTGCGGCGTGGGATATGCAGCGGAACCGCCCGCGAGGCTGAACGTGGGCGTGGGCAGTACCGGGGCAATCGTGTAAGCCGCCGTAGTTACCGCGCTGTTGGTCGATCCTGTCTTTACCGCGATGGCCTTCAGCGTCTGTGTTGTGCTCTGCCAGATCGCTCCCATGTACATGGTTGACGAAGTGGTGGGAGTGCTCCCGTCCGTGGTGTAGTAGATATTTGTTCCAGCCGTTGCGTCGGTGATCGTCACCGATTGCGGCCCTGTGTAGGTGCCGGCCGCAGGCGAAAATACGGGCGCAGGGAGAGCTGCGGCTATGGTGTAAGCCGCCGTTGCCGCCGCGCTGCTGGTGTAACCTGCCTCGACAGCGATGGCCTCAACTGTCTCCGTCGCGTTTACCGTGATTGGACCGCTGTACACGCTGGACGAAGTCGTTGGCGTGGTGCCGTTGGTGGTGTAGTAGATGGTTGCGCCCGCAGTTGCGTCGCTGATCGTTACTGCCTGCGTGGTGGCATAGGTGCCGGCCGCAGGCGAGAACGTGGTTGCAGGAAGTAACGGTGCGATCGTGTAGGCCGCCACTGCCGCAGGGCTATTCGCATAACCGGTTGCGACCGCAATGGCCTCCAGCGTCTCTGATGTGCTTACCGTGATTGGACCGCTGTACACGCTGGATGAAGTTGTTGGCGTGGCGCCGTTGGCGGTGTAGTAGATGGTTGCGCCCGCAGTTGCGTCGCTGATGGTTACAGACTGTGACGCGGAGTAAGTGCCTGCCGCCGGACTGAAGGCCGGCATCGCCGCGGCTGCTAGACCCTGCGCGGTGTAATCAAGCGCAGTAACGGAATAAGGAGGCAGGATGATCGAAGCAGGGGTCGAAAGAGATGAGGTTTCGGTCGCGACGGTGGCTGGCGTGAGGTTGGTCGCGGTTCCGGTCGGCGCCTCGTTCATGTCGTCCAGCGCGGCAGGCGCAAACTGCCTCTGCGTAACTTCTCCGTAAGGGGGATTGGTTCCCGCAAAGCTGATAGTATGGCTGCTGGAGAGATCGGTGTTGATCAGGACTAGAGACCGTTTGGTTCCATTCTCAAAACAGAATGCATAGAGATAGGGAACATTGTTCATAGTCGGCGTCTCGATGGGCGTCGGATTGCTGGATGAGGGTATAGTAACTTCGTTGCCATTCATCGAGCCCGCGAAGTCATACGTGAGGTTGTTGGTAATCGGGCATGAATACATGGGACCGATGATCGATTGGTTCGCCAACTGTACTCCAAGGAACGTCGGACGCACGTTATTGGTCGCGCCGCCCATGTCGATGACGTTTCCCCACAGTTTCGTTGTCAAACCGTTCATGCCGCCATTCTTGTATTCGGTCAATGCAAAGAACGACTGAGGCCCGATGCCGTAGTACTGCATATTCAAAAGAGGCTGCAGAGCCGCTACGACGCCCTCGCCGGCTCCGGCATTGATGTAGTCCAGATGCGCCTGGTCGATGATGTTTGCTGTGGGGGTTACACCAGAGACGTCCAAACCGCCAAGGGTTCCCTGGCCCCACTCGTAGATATTGACCTTGCAGGCGGCCTTTCCCGACGCTCCGCAGGTCGTTTGGGATTGATAGTCGTGAACGGACTGATAGAAGTTCCGGATATCGGTTGGATTGGTTACCTTTTCCCATGGATCGACCATGGCCGGCTGCCACAACTCGGAGTCCGTAGCGAAACTGTTGACGTTCCCATATGTGTAGTCCTCTATCTCGATGGAATCTGGATGGGCTCTTGCAATCGCCGTATCCATTGTGTAGTTGATAGCTGTCTGCGCGTTCATCACCAGATCGAACGAAGAGGCCGAATAATAACTGTCCGCCCGCATCGCCGCAAAGATATCCCGGGCACGCACGCTGTAATCGTAGTAATACTCGCCATTCGGCTGACTAGTTCGGTCTCCAAGCGACTGACCGTCAAACGATTGTCCGTTCCAGCATTCATTGCAGAAGGAAAGATGAATCTGGCTGAAGACAGTGGTCCATGGTTCTTCATGGCCAAGAGCCGCGCGCCGCGCGCCGTAGGTTGTGCTCGACGGGCTGCCGAGAAACTCAATAAGATTCGCCGCGTCGGCCGTGGTGAAGGTCACCGGAACCTCTAGATAGGGCTGCGCGTTGAGAAGTTGACAGATAACCAGGTAGTCCTCGAGCGAAAGACTCTCTGCCCCCGCTCCACCCGGCCCGACAAAATAGCCAGTTCCTCCGCTGGTTGGCGCATGTGCGTAATCGGGCTCAGTCCAGTTGCTCATCGATTCCGCGTTCTGGTTTACCCAGTAGCGAAACATGCCTGGATTGTCGCCGATTGACGGCCCATAGTAGTTTTGCAGGGTTTGAATCACTTCATCGCGAAGAACCGTGGTGTTGCTGGAATCCGTCGCGGTCTTCTCGAAGCTGACATTGTCCAGATATACTGATCCCCCCGTAACCTGTATCGTTACGTTCGCAATGCCGGGTGCCGTTGATGCGGATTCCGAGGCCGTGCATGTCCAAGTGTATTGCGCCCATGTCGAGGTCAGTGCCGGCTTGTAGGTTCCGCAACTGAATCCCCCCTGCGAACTCCGGCTGGCCGAAGCAGTCAACACCGGAGTGCCCGCGCTCGCCTTGGCCCAGAATGAGAGCTGATAGGTACCATTCATCTTAACGAAAAGATCGTCGGTCTCGCAGGCGTCAAAATACCAGGCTGCGGTGGCGGAGGAACCGCTCGCTGCGGCATTCATATTGAGGGCCTGAGTACCGCAGGTCGTGCAGAGGTCGGTGGTATCGGAAAGCAGTTGAGCGCCCCCATTCACCGTACCTGAAATTCCGCCATGCCCACCGCTCTCCCACCACGACTCAGGTGTTGGGAATGCCGACATCTTCATGACAACGACATCGCCCACGCTGAACGGTGCGCTGCATGCCGCGGAAGTCGTGACCACTGGAGCCGTATAAGTAGACTGGCCGGTGAGCGGATAATTCGGGCCGGTGTTGGACGCGATGGTGCCCGTGCAGCCTAGCTCGGCCCCGCCCGATTGCGACTCAACTACGGTAAAAGTTGCGCCTGCCCAATAGTTTGGCGGTACGCCGTCATAAGTATCCGGAATCGTGAATGTAGTCGTGGTCCCGGCTGTTCCCAGCGCCCATATCTGTTGCGCCTGCAAAGGCTCGAATCCCGGGTTGCTCGATCCGATCAGGTTCTTCAGTATCTGACCGTTATCCCAATAGTCGATCGCTCCAATGTTGATTCCAATGCGATTTGTATTGCTCTGCACGATCGACCCGTCGTTTAGCGATAATGTTTGCGCTGATGCGGAAACGGAAATGAAACACATAAAAACGAAAACAAAAGTTACAAAGGAATAGGCCGAATATTTCTTCATCGCTCAAACTCCAGAATGCGTGGCCGCAGAATTGCGGGCGATGGATGCGACTCGATCTGCATCCTGCTTGGGTATGCCCAGGGAGATTGCAGGCCGCGCAGAGATTGCCCGACCACGTCCTAAAGCGTGCTGATCGATCAGCTATGAGCCAAGGCAATCTCAAAAAAGCAAATTCAAAGGAGTAGCAGCGTTTGGCCGTAGCCAAAGATAAAGATCGACATCAATAAACCATTTTTTGAGTGTTAGCCGTGTTACTAAAGTTCTCAAGAATGGTGCATTGAATCCCCGCACGGTTATTGGCGATGCTGTAAAGAGACTACTGTCGAAAATGATAGAAAAGTTCACAGTTGTCTCCTTTTCAAGACATGACTCTTCACCGGGCCCCTGTAACGGAGCTCCTCGATGCAAGGGCTAATCGATCCTGTCTTTCTTGCCTTTCATGCCACTGAAGCAAGCTTCAAGATAGGCGGGGAACAAACATACATCCCCTACAAAGTAAAGCGGAGCCAATCTTCAGGCGTCTATACGCTTCACTCTACCAATGGCATGGTTACCCTATTGCGAGAGGGTAACTGCGTCACCAACTCAGCTATTCGCTGCCTTCTTTCTACAGGTAGCAATTCATGAGTATGCCGCAAAATCTAATCGTATCTTCCGACGGGACAGAATTTGAAGCAGTGATTTAGATCACACTATTATTCTTCGTTATTTTCAGCTCTTGGCTATTGTGCATACAAATAGTCTGCTTTGAGGGTTAAGGCAAAAGAGTCAGTCGGTTACGAGTGTTGAATGCAGTACCGCCATGCCCTTGGAACTATGTACAAATCTCTCATATCGAGTGCAGAGTAACGTTACCTTGGAAGATTTTCGTTAGAAGCGGAACGCATCGCAGGTGAAAGCTGCTCGGTGACAATCAGTAATCTTGAACTCAGAACCCAGCATGGTGGCCGAAGAAGGTGGACCTACGGACGCAAAAGTCTCTTCCGTATCTTGTATTTTGAAGCCCGGGTCATGACGCACGCACACTTCTGTTGGTCAATTTACCGATTGCGCCTAACTAAATACTCGCTTGAATGTGAATCGGGGACGGATAGCACCCTGCGGCGATGTCGCCTGCTCTGCGGAGACGGCGGCGATTGACTGGCTCCAGCCGATCAAAAGAAAGATAATCTGCGGTAACTGCTCTCCCATATACACAGTGGCCATCGATATCCAGAACACCGCCATAGCCCCAAGGAGAGTAACGGCGAAGGCTTGATCCTCACGTACTTCAAGTTTCCATGCACGCAGAATCGGACGCCGCAAGCTCTCAGCGACTATAAGCAGAAAGAGGAGATAGGCAGATGTTCCATAGGCAAGATGAAGGAGGAGAAACTCGTTGTCGATGGAAGCCATGCCTGGAACGACTGGACGGCTTAGCAAGCCCCAACCGAGCCAGCCGCCCTGTTTCACAATGGGTTGGTAGACCTCATTCATTTGACGCCTGTACAGTGCGCTCCCCTGCTGTTCATTCACAATGGCGCCAACGTCAGAGATGTTCGTATATTGAGAATAGAATCGGTATGCTCCCAAAGCTCCCAGCGAGATTAGAATGGCTGCAACAACGATTGCGGCTTTTTTATATTTGAATCTGGGGATTTGGAGAATAATGTAAGCGACTCCCACGGCGAGCATGGGGCCACGGGATTGCGTAAGGAAAAGATACAGCAAGAGCAGCAGGCCGGGGATATGGTACTTCTCAAGCCAGGCAAGCGGCTTTCCGAGATTCACGGGCGACTGCCATTTGCGCAGGTAGGTCAGCCACGTATTCAGAACAGCGGTCATCCCAAAGACGATTCCCGCCAGCTCGGCGTCATTGAATGATACTGCCATTCTTCCGTTTCCTGACCGGTATTGAACCGTTGCCTGAACAATAGTCAGATGGAAGATTCTCTGCCCGATGACGCCATAGAGACTCTGTCCCATCCGCCACTCATACAGGCCGAGAGGGCCCAGCAGCAAAATCAGGATGACAAACCGGCGGAGCGTTGCAAGGCGGAGGCCAGGCTCGATAATCATGCGTCCCGCGGCATACGCGAGGAAGATGGAAATGAAAGCGCTGAGGGCAACAAAGATGCCGTCTTTCATGACATTCTCGCGAAGAACCTCACTGGCGGTAATGCTCACCATGAACAAGGCCACGAGAATATCCATGAGCGACGGAAGGCCGCGCAGCGCAAGACGGTACAACGCCACCGCGCCAATTGGAATCAGCGCCGACTGTGCTGCCGAAATGGGAGGCACATGAGGCAGTCGAAGCGCATATCCGTCGGGAAGCAGCAACAGAGCGGGCAGATAGACAGCCAGAAACGCAGTTTCGATTCGCCCGCGGATCACTAGATAGAGCGAGATCAGGCCAGGCAAAAGGAATATCGCACTCATGGAATCAGGTTAGCCGATCTTAGCGGTCAGTGCCAGGGCCATTTGCAAAAGCGCTATCGGCTGCGGTCCGGAGCCAAGTGAATAATCGAGTACAATGGAATGAGACTTTGGCTACAGCGGTACTCGGATTCATACCGAGTTCTTCCGGGTTGTGGAACGGTTGTCCTTCTCCCATGGACGAGCGTCTTGGTATTGCTTTTCGGCTTTGTTGAACTCAACGATTTGTTTCGATAGGTTTCTTGCCGAAGATGTCAGGCTATTCGTTATATCTTCACCCCAACGAGAGAATCTGAATGAAAATCGTTTTCTTGCTTCCGCAAGAAGGATCGCGCCCCGCAGGTGGATTCAAGGTCGTGTACGAGTACGCCAATCGGTTGGTCCGGCGTAACCATGAAGTTCGAGTGTTGCATATCGCGCAGTTGTTCTCTCGCGATGCTCGCCCGGGCTTCAGGGACAGAATGCGGATTTTCCGATTCGTTCCATTTGCACTCAGTGGCAATTGGAGGCCGGATCGATGGTTCAAATTCGAGCCTGAAGTCAAACTGTCGTGGATACCGGCCTTGTCGAGAATATTTCTTCCGCGGGCTGATTCCTATGTCGCCACATGGTGGACGACGGCGGAACATCTGGCGACGATGCGCGATCTGCCAGGCAAAAGACTTTACCTGATTCAGCACCTGGAAACTTGGCTCGGCTCCGTCGACCAGGTGATGGCCACCTGGAAGGCGCCCCTGGAGAAGATTGTCATAGCGCGATGGCTTGAAGACGTGGCACATGAGATGGGGGAGTCTTGTCACTACATTCCGAACGGGCTCGACTTCACGAAATTCGGATGCGACGTTCCGATGGAAGACAGAAATCCTCTGCGCCTGGCTATGCTGTTCAGTCACAGTTTGTCTTGGAAAGGCTCTTTTGACGGGCTCGATGCGATTGTATTATTGAAAGCCAAGTACCCCAATCTGGAAGCCGAATTCTTCGGCATCAATGAACGTCCCCAGGATTTGCCGTCCTGGATTGTTTATCACCAGACACCTGCCCAGGAGGAACTGCGCCGTATCTATAACCGTGCTTCGATCTTCCTTGCTCCCAGTCACAGCGAGGGATGGGGACTGCCTCCGTGCGAAGCGATGATGTGTGGCGCGGCGGTGGTTGCAACCGACATTGGCGGTCATCGCGAGTTCTGCGCAGACGGGGATACCGCTTTGCTGGCGTCCGCCAAAAACCCGCAATCGATCGCGGACGCTGCCAGCAGGCTCATTGACGATCCTGAGTTGCGATTGAGAGTGGCGAGCAGCGGTCACCGCAATATCCAACGATTTACTTGGGATGCTGCATGCGACGCACTCGAACGGGTGCTGCTGGCGCCTTCAGTGGACCAAACAATGCCGCGCGGCTGAAGCGGGCGGGCTTTTCACGAAGAAGGAACTGTCCGCCCGGACGCACTGGCCTGTCAGGTACACGCCGTTACTGAGCTAGGGCGAGGTGTAGGTCCAGGAAAGCACATTCTGTGTTGCGGCAAAGCCTCCGGTACCGCCTGTGAATCCAACGTATGCTGTATTGCCTCCTACCATGCTGGGGATGTTTACCGGGAACACTTCCGTTACTGTGGCATTTGTCACCGTATCGGTCAAAGTCATCGTCAGATTGGTCCCGTTATAGACCAGGTGGGCGTGCATCAAGTCCCCGCTGTGAAGGTTGATCCCGGTGGAGCTTAAATCCACCGAGGGCACCGTCGGCGCTGCCCCGTCTGTATAGAGTCCGGTGGAGTCGTTGCCTTCACCGGTGTTGTTATATAGATCGAATTTGACTGCAACGCTGCTGGGAATGCCCTGATATCCGAGTCCGCCTCCAGCATCGCCCAGCGCCCAGATGTTGCTGCCCTGAATCGCAAATGTCATCCCGTCTGCCGTGGCATTCAACTGCTGGAAGGTGAAGTCGGTGGTGAAACTCTGCACTGGCACCGGCGTTGCAAACCATGCGGAACGATTCTCCCCGGTTCCTCCGTCGGTGAGTTGCAACAACCCGCCAGTCACGGACGCACCATAGTTCAGCGAGAGGTTAGAGGCCGTGAATCCGCTGCCGGGATAGTTGATGTAACTGGTGCTGCTTGTACTGATCGTATAAGCTGCCGTGGCCACCGCGCTGTTGGTGTAGCCTGTCTCGACAGCTATGGCTTCAATGGATTCTGACGCGCTGATGGTGATTGTCCCGGTGTACTTTGTTGACGAAGTGGTGGGAGCGGTTCCGTTGGTGGTGTAATAAATGGTTGTGCCGGCGGTAGCGTCGCTGATGGTCACGGACTGAGTCGTGGTGTAGGTTCCTGCCGCAGGCGAGAAGGTAGGCGCTGGCAGCACAGGGATGATCGTATAGGTAGCCGTGGCCGCAGCGCTGTTGGTGTAGCCTGTCTCGACGGCTATGGCTTCAATGGATTCTGACGCGCTGACGGTGATTGCCCCTGTGTATTTCGTTGACGAAGTGGTGGGAGCGGTTCCGTTGGTGGTGTAATAAATGGTTGTGCCGGCGGTAGCGTCGCTGATGGTCACGGACTGAGCCGTGGTGTAGGTTCCAGCCGCTGGCGAGAAGGAGGGTGCGGGCAGCACGGGGCTGATGGTATAAGCTGCCGTGGCCACCGCACTGTTGGTGTAGCCTGTCTCGACGGCAATAGCTTCAATGGTTTTTGACGCGCTGATGGTGATTGTCCCGGTGTACTTTGTTGACGAAGTGGTGGGAGTGGTTCCGTTGGTGGTGTAGTAAATGGTTGTGCCGGCGGTAGCGTCGCTGATGGTCACGGACTGTGCCGTGGTGTAGGTTCCAGCCGCTGGCGAGAAGGTGGGCGTGGCAGCAAATTGTCCTGCGGGACTCACATAAGTCCACGACAATACATTCTGCGTTGCGCCTTCGCCTCCGGTGCCGCCCGTAAATCCAACATAGGCTGCACTGCCTCCCACCAGGCTGGGGATATTTACAGGGAAGATATCTGTCACTGTGGCGTTGGTCACCGTGTCAGTTAGCGTCATCGTCAGGTTTGTACCGTCATAGACCAGTTGCGCGTCCATGATGTCTCCGCTGTGCAAGTTGATCCCCGTGGAACTCAGATCGAGGGACGGTACTGTCGGCGCTGCCCCGTCTGTATAGAGTCCGGTGGAGTCGTTGCCTTCACCGGCGTTGTTATATAGATCGAATTTGACTGCAACGCTGCTGGGAATGCCTTGATATCCGAGTCCGCCTCCAGCATCGCCCAGAGCCCAGATGTTGCTGCCCTGAATCGCAAATGTCATCCCGTCTGCCAAGGCATTCAATTGCTGAAAGGTGAAGTTGGTGATGAAGCTCTGTACAGGTACAGGCGTGGCGAACCAGGCAGTGCGATTCTCTCCGGTTCCCCCGTCGGTTAGTTGCAATAGTCCACCGGTCACGGTAGCGCCATAGTTTAGTGAAAGGCTGCCTGCCGCAAATCCGTTGCTGGGATAGTCGATGAAGGTGGTGGTTCCTGTGCCGATGGTGTAAGCAGCCGTGGTTACCGGGCTGTTGGTATAGCCTGTCTCTACCGCCATGGCCTCCAGAACTTCCGACGCACTTACCTTGATTGGACCGTTATAAGTGCTTGACGAGGTTGTGGGCGCAGTCCCGTTGGTGGTGTAGTAGATGATCGTGCCAGGCGTTGCGTCGCTGATGGTCACCGTCTGCGCTGTGCTGTACGTGGCGCCTGCGGGCGAGAACGTGGGCGCTGGCAACAAGGCGGCGATGGTATACGTTCCCCCCGCAACCGGACTATTGTTGTATCCCGCTACAGCGGCAATTGCCCGAACTGTCTCGCTGCCGTTGACTGCGATTGAGCCGCTATAAACATTCGATGAGGTCGTAGGCGTTGATCCATCGATTGTGTAATAGATAGTGGCTCCCGCTGTCGTGTCGCTGATGGCTACTGTCTGCGCCGCTGCATAAGTTCCTGGGGGAGGAGACAAAGCCGGCACAGGAAGAACGGGAGCGATGCTATAGGCCGCGGTTCCCACGGCACTGGGAGCGTAGCCGGAGGCAACCGCTATTGCCTCCAGCTTTCCCGTCGCGCTCACTAATATGGGCGAGCTATAGATCGCAGACGAAGTTGTTGGAGCCGTGCCGTTGGTCGTGTAATAGATCGTGGCGCCTGTGGACCCGCTGGTAATGCTCACCGACTCTGCTGTTCCGTAGGCTCCGCCGGGCGGGTTGAAGGTTGGTGAAGTTGAGACAGGTGAAGCGCTGGATCCGATCGTGTAAATCCACGTCAAAATCTTCTGGCTGGAGGTAAGGCCGCCCGTTCCACCTGTAAATCCGACATAAGCGAAATTGCCGCCTACAATCGACGGTATATTCACAGTCCAACTCGTAGAATAAGCCGACCCGGTCACCAAGTCCGTAATGGTCATCGATAGGATGGAGCCATTATAAGCAAGGACAACATCCATCGTGTCGTCGCTGTGCAGATCGATTCCGGTTGTGCTCAAATCGATAGCTGGAATGGTGGGGCTGGCGCCGTCTGTATACAGCCCGGTTGAGTCCGAGCCCTCGCCTGCATTGTTATAGAGATCGAACTTGATCGCAAGGCTGTTGGCGATTCCTTGATATCCAAGCCCCGAACCACTGTAGCCAAGAGCATAATTGTTATTGTCCTGGATTGCGAAAGTGATGCCGTCGGCGGCTGGATTGGATAACTGGAAGCTGAATTCGGTCGTGAATGCCTGGATGTTTACCGGCACGTAGTACCATGCTGACCCGGCTTCTCCCGTCGCGCCATTGGTTAGTTGCAGCCGAGAGTCGTCCAGGCCGGCGCTGCCATTCAGAATTACGATATCCTGCGTTTCCGCAAAGCCCACTGGAAAGTCGATCCCCGTTTGCCCAATATTCAACGTGTAGGTTGCGCTGGCTATTGGGCTATTGGAAAGGCCTGAAGCCACAGCGATCGCTTTCAGGGTTTGCGTCGTGCTCACAGAGAGCGGCCCGGTGTACTTTGTCGAGGAGGTAGTCGGCGTAGTTCCATCGGTCGTAAAGTAAATCTTCGCTCCCGTACTTGAATCGCTGATGGTCACAGATAAGGGACCCGCGAAGGTACCGCTGCCAGGATTGAAGGTTGGCGTAGCTGCCTGCGCTGAGTTGATATATGTCCCGGTGGTTACCGCGCTCTGAAGGTAGCCGGAGGCACTCGCGATAGCCTGAATCGTCGTCGTTGACGAGATAGTGATTGGCGTAGTGTAAACCGCGGAGCCTACGGTAGGCGTGCTGCCATCCAGGGTATAGTAAATTGTCGCGCTGGGCGTTGCGTCCGTAATGCTCACGGCGATGCTGCCGCTGAACGTTTCCGCGCCGGGGCTGAACGCAGGATCCGCTGCCAACTGTTGCCCATTCAGCAATCCATACACGCTCAACTGCCCAAGCGCGCCGACGTACACTTTTCCATTTGCAATTGTCGGAACCGTGAACTTGACTGCTGGACCGGGGTTGTCGCGTGTTGAATTAGTGCTGCTGGAATAAAGCGTGGTGGCTACGTTGCTCGCCAGGTGGGCTTGCAAAACTGCAGGGCCGGGGGTAGTGTATGCATCGGACTCGATGGTCCATACAATGCCTTGCGCATTACCATTGGCCGATATAACAGGGTTAGCGCCCGGATAGCCGTATGTCTCCGAGGAAGTCGCAGTGGGCCCGGTAAGCAGACCGTTCACGAGTGGAAATGCCTTCAGAGTGTCTTTCGTTCCCCAATAATAGATCGTTCCATTCCAATAGGCCGGCATCACCCATGCGCCTACATTTCCCACCGCATACGGTAACTCTTGCACCACCTGATCGCCGGCGGTGTTGTATCCTCCTAGTTTTTCGCGATTGAGAAGGTACACTTCACCCGATTTCCCAGCCTGCACCAACAAGTGCGGGTAACTGCCCGTGGTCTGATTGGGAAGGATCAAGAGTCCGCCGGAGCCCTCGTCTCCGTCAAACGCATCCATCTCGGCCTGATTCGATGGAGTGAATTCATCGGTGATGTTCGGCGCTCCATTCGTGAGGTCAAGATTGAGAATGCTGTCTCCAAAGTCCATGCCGAAGGCATAGGGTGACGTGGCCGCATAATCGCCATTCCCGGTAGCCAGGAAGATTCTGCCATAGGGATGATTGACCGGATCGGGAACATCAGCGGCCAGTCCGGCGCCACCCATCCACACTCCAGAGCCGACGCCGTTCGGAGAAGTGCAGAATGCGCCGGTCTGCTTCAGGGTCTGTGCGTTGTACCCCAGTATCCATCCATGCCATGGACCGTTGTCGCCGTGCGAACCGAAGCCGATGTAGACAATGCCGTTGAGCAGCAGCAGCCCAGGCCGCTGGTTTTCCCATTCGGGGTCAAAGATGAGCGTGCCGCTCGAGCTGCCATTTCCACTGCCGGGAACCGATGCGGTAATCACCATTGGGCCGCCAAACTTTTCGGCTCCTGAAGTTATGTCCAGGGCATGAAGTCGCAGAAAAAAATCGCTGCCTTCCTCGGTAAAACTCACCACATACAGCGTACCGCTCGATGAATCGATGACCGGGGTTCCAGTAATCCCCAACTCCGGAACGATATCGGTGCCTACCGTATCCGAAGAAACAGTGGTGGCTCCCGCAGCGGCTCCGTGCGCCGCGGTAAGCATTGAGGCAAACCAGAGAGGACTGCCGTTGCTGCCGCCGTTATTGTCCGCATCGAATGCAAATACGCTGTCATGCTCGGTTGCAACGAACACTACGTTGTGCGACCGCCCGCCGATTGTCACGTTCGGCAGATAGAGCGGCTGTGCGTAGACAGAGCCGTCCACGGCCTGCGAAAAGAGCTTGCCAAACTGCGTGGGATTCACATCGGCAGTATTCAGAATGGTTTCATTGAGGTTCTGTCCAGTCCGCCCGATGTCGTTGCGCCACGTGGTAACACTGACCTGCGCATTCATTGCCAGGCTGCCGGCTGCCAAAAGAAGCCATATTCCATACAGCGCCTTCAGGCTCCTGCCCATTCCCATAACTGCCTTGCACATTTCATGCAAACCTGACATAGTGATCCCTTCTTTTCTGGTTTGCGTGGTTTTTTAGCGAGGATGAGCTAACTCTCCTCCAACCCTCTCGTGATTTAGCGTCGACGCCCCGAACTCCCTGATCGTTGTTTCTGGTTGCCAGAAGACCGGCGTTAAAGACAGTCTCGCCGTTCATTGCCTGCGCTTGTTGCAAGGCTGACATGAACGGTAGAGTGGCTCAATGGAGCCCCAGAACCGGGACAGAAGCTCCTCCTTCAACGGGCCTATCCGCTTCCAGTCACTGAGCCGAAATGCCGATTACACGTATGGCCGAGACCTGCGGCTTGGTCTGAAACAGCTTCCGTTTGTTTGTCGTTACCTGATATTGTCTGAAGACTTGGGGAATGCAGACAAGGTCATTCTAGACGGAGAAGAAAGCATCGCATAGCAAACTTTGGTAACGCCGAGTAGCAAAAAGGAGTCACGTGACAAATAATTGTCAAATTGCCCGGAAGTCTGCTCTCAACTCTGCTTTTGTCCATGGACTCGGGCATAGTCGCCGAGGTGATATAACTCCCGGTTGACAGCGCAGGAACATTGCGCTTGTTACAATTTCGGCAAAGATGCAGTTTAACGGAAGGGGGATTGGGATGGGCATGGTAATTGGGAGGTTTGCTTGGCTGTCGATTCTTGCAACAACCTCGCTCGCCCTGGCAGGGTGGGATAGAGCGCTGGCGGCGCAGTCCTTGCGAGAGGCAAATCTCCTAGCCATCGGCCGTATCGCCGAGGAGCGCAAGCTGAACAAAGCTCTGCCCCAAAGCTTGGCTTGGAGCCCCGACGGTAAGACTCTGGCCTTCATCCGCATGGTTCCTAAGCAGGACAAAGCTGCACACAGTTCCCCAAGCACTGAAATCTGGAGCATCGATGCGGCGACTGGCCGGCGGCAGCTTCTTGTATCCAGCGCAGAGATAACTTCCGCATTCGTTCATAAACCTGTTCATGCCGGAATGGGCGGCGAAGAGGATCAGAAAGCTGGACGCGGGCAGCTACAGAGCTATCTTTGGGCGCCAGGCGGTCATGCTCTGCTGCTTGTTACCAGCGATTCACTCGCTTGGTTTGACCTCGACGCTCATTCATCCAGGCCCCTTGTGACTGATAGAAATGGCCTCGGCGATCCTCAGATCAGCCCCGACGGCCGATTCGTCACCTATCTCCAAGAGCACACCCTCTGGCTGGCAGATGCCGCCTCGGGCACTGCTTGCGCCCTTGCGTCTCCGGGCAAAAGCAATCGGCTCGAGGGAGAACCGGACTGGGTCTATCTTCACGAGCTGGGATTGTACTCGGCATATTGGTGGTCGCCGGATTCCTCCTCCGTAGCCTGGATCGAAACAGACGACACGGAGGTTGCCAAGTACTCCCTGCGCGCCGCCGATGGCGACGAGCGCTCGATAGTCTACCCCAGGCCAGGCGAAGCCATTCCGACAGTTCGCCTCTTTGTGCAAACAGTTTCAGGTCACAAACCGCTGCAGATCGATATCGGCAGCGCGACGAACGTATACATCCCTCAGGTGCAGTGGTTGCCAGACGGTAAACACCTTGCCATAGAGCGTCTCAGCCGCGATCAGAAGACTCTCGACCTGCTCTTGGCGGACGCAGTCACAGGGAAGACGAGCGTTATCCTCACGGAGAAGGACACTTACTGGATCAACCTGAACCGCGATCTGCATTTTTTCAAAAACTCGCGTAGTTTTCTCTGGTCCAGTGAACGTTCAGGTTATCGCCATCTATATGTATATGACCTTTCCGGGCGTCAGCTTGCACAGCTCACTCAAGGGAACTGGGAAGTTAGGTCGCTGGTTGGGGTTGATGAAGCCGCGCAAATTGTCTACTTTACGGCCACCGAAGCAAGCCCTTTGGAGCGCCAGTTGTATCGCGTGAATTTGGATGGATCCGGCTTCAAACGCATTACGCGGGAGAAGGGAACTCACGACCTCTTGTTCTCGTCCTCAGCCAACGTTTTTGCGGATACGTGGTCAACCCACGCAACACCGCCCAGTCAGGTTCTGCTGCGAACTGACGGAAGCAGGATTGCGAGTCTGAGCGACGCGGCATCCGGCGACCCGGCGGCGGATCCGCTCAGATCCATTGAATTCCTTACAGTGAAGACGCACCTGGGCATGGAACTGAATGCCTGGATGATGAAGCCTCCGGACTTCAGCCCTGCCAGGCAATACCCGGTGATCCTCTACGTTGCCGGCGGTCCTGGCGAACAGATCGTGCGCGACGCATGGGGAGGTGATATCTCACTATGGTTCGCGTTGATGGCGCAGAAGGGCTATATCGTCTTTGCTATCGATAACCGTGGCACCGCTGGACGCGGCCATCTGTTTGAGGAACCGGTGCATTTGCGGTTTTCTGGCGCGGAAATGTCGGACCTGCGCGACGGAATCCTATATTTGCGCTCTCTGCCCTGGATCGATAAGACGCGCGCCGGTATCTGCGGATGGGGGTACGGAGGATTTCTGGCTCTCCACGGCATGTTAGATCGCCCTCAGCTTTTCAAAGCTGGATTTGCCGGTTCGCCAATCACTGATTGGCATTTATATGACGCGGTTTTCGCGGAGCGATACCTCGAGGACCCAGTGCGCAATCAAGACGGATGGCTCTCTTCTTCACCTATTGAGAATGCAAAAAACCTCAACGCGCCTCTCCTGCTTGCGCAGGCGACTCTGGACGAGACGGTGCACCAGGAAAACTCTCTAATGCTGCTGGATGAGCTTTTGGACAAGGGAAAATATGCTGACATATTGTTGTTTCCCGACCGCCGTAATCTCTTCGAGGATGATGGGGTACGCCAGATTCTTTTTCAGCGTCTCACGGAGTTCTTTGTCAAAAATCTGTAACGGGAGCAGACGATTTTCCAGCGAATACCGGGCTGGCCGCCCGCGTATCCTATAGAATGCCCAGACCCGTCATCAAGGAGCTCGCAATCCAGATCAGGCTCACGAGCATCGCACCGTCAACCATGCGGTGGAACACTACGTCGATGGCGTGCAGCGAAATGACCTCTGCACACCAGCAACTCAACGAGAGAATTGCGCCGCAGACGGCCACGGATGCACCGGCCCTGCCGTGAAGAAAGAGCAAGGCCGACCACATTCCGGCTGCTGCTACTGCGCTCAAAAGACCCAGCGCTAAAAGCTGCGGCCAGACGCGCTGAGCGTACAGATTGTTCGCCATCGCCTTGCCTTCCAGCAGGTCGTGTAGCAGCCAGCGTCCATTGAGCGCCATGTCAAGAATGAGTCCCGCTTCCAGCGCCCCAAGAATCGCGATGAGTCGCCGCGAGCCCGGTATATTTCTGCTTCGGACCCATGCGATACCGCACGAAGCCGCGGCAAACAAGTAGGCGCTCATCCCGACGATTCGCGTGGGGTTTAGCCATTCGGCAAGAGATTCCATGATCTCTGCTCCCGCATATTCGATATGGGCCTGCAATTGAGGCTTGCAGAGCATGTTTGAGTGGCAGGCGCCGTAGCCCATGGACTGCCCTGTCCGCCAGCGCGCCAAGTGGCTGCCTGAAGGCACGTCCGTTTAGCCCTAGTTATTCGGCTTGGGCTTGACTACTGGCGATTGCTGCGACAGGACCGGTTCCGCCGCGGGTGTGGTTATTCCCGTGTAAGTCGGCATGCCAGCCAGTTGCTGTTGCTGCACCACCAGCGGCCGGGCGAGCACCATTTCCAGAGTGGTGCCCTCGGGAAACACGATATCTTTGCCGCGCGTAAATAGTGTGGTCACAACACCCACGGCAGCTCCCGCACCTGCGCCGATCCCGGCCCCCATCCCAACATTCCCTGTCCCCAATCCAACAAGGCCGCCCACACCGGCTCCCTCTGCAGAGTTGCCAGCAATTCTTTCGGCGTCCTGCCCCTTGGTTCCAGGTCCCTCGACGGTCCCTTCGCTGTTCTTGATGTTTGCCCCGGATGAGCCGGGTACATTGTCGAGCGAGCCGGGAAGCGAAATCTCCACCCCGTTCGGAAAGATCATTGACACAAAATGCATTTGAAGCTGTGCACGTCCCTTCACTCTGCCCGGACGCTGGATACTGTCGATGGTCCCTCGCACATACATGCCGGCTGGAATCACCACCACGCCCCCTGCAACTACCGGAAAATCGGACATGAGATACACCACGTCGCCTGGCCTTGCAACACGCGTGCTGATTTCATGCTTTAGCGAAAGCAGAATCCTTGTTCCGGCGGGAACCGTATAGGTCTTCGCGCCGCTTTCTGCTGCCGGAGTGGTTGCGGCGCCGGGTACCTGCGCCCGCAGGCCGGGAATCATGCCTGCTAATAGAAAAAGACAAATCGCGGAGCGACGCGTCATTCCATGCCTCCTGTGCAAACAAAGACTCGCGAAAAGAAAACACCAACCGCAAAATGGATGCCCTGCTTGGGCGCAATTGCTGATCGGTCAAGAAAGCTCCGAAGAGTCGGCAGGAAGAAAAACGAACTTCACCGCTCGTGGAGAAACTCAAGGGAGCACGCTTACTTAATATGCTTTACGCGCGTCGAACGATGCGAAATATTTCACATACAACGGGTTGGCTGATATCCGCTGCGTAACCGTGGAGAGCCCGAGGCGCGTTGCTATCTGGCATGATAGTCAACCGTTAGCTTGCAGGACTCCGAACCGTCGTCAGTCCAGGATGCGGGATATTGCCCAGAAGTGCCCGCAAATTCAACCTTTAGCACGACCACGGCTTCGCCCGTGCGATGCATGTCCACCGATTCGGGCGCCAGCTCCCAGGTGAACACTTTCTCCTTGCCGGCCTCGACGCCATCGCGATACGTCAGGTCATCCGGGTAGGGATGCGGATAGCCGCCAGAGTCAAGTAGCGACAAACTGAATATGACCGTCGAGACCTGCTTGCTGGAATCGTTGCCAAAGCTCACCTTGAGCTCTGGCTTGGACTGCCCTCCCTGGTGGTTATAGCTGAGTTCAATCTGGCCGATGACGACGGGGCATTTGCGCGCGGGTTTCTGAGCCTCGGCCCGCACCACGCCACAAGCCAGGCAAAGTGCTAAAACCGTCAGTGCAGAGTTTCTTATCATAAGTCATTCACAAGTCTGGATGTTCGCTCCATCCACTCCCCTTCGAATACCGTTTACACCCGGGCGCGTTAGTTGTCAATGAAGAGACAACCGTGGCGGCTCATGGCAATTGGGAAAAAACTGGGTGCCCTGTCTTCTGTTCATGCTGATTTGCGGCTGCTATTCTTCCTGTGCCTGCGTATCCCTCAACAAAGAATCTGAACAGTTTCGCCGCGCATCGAAGATAGGGTGCTGCCGTCCCGTTCGGTTATTGTCCCGTGTAGAGGTACGATACCATTGAAGTATTCTTTCGTTCTTCTTCTGCTCGGTGCTTCGCCCCTGTGGAGCCAGGTCAATTATGGCGAAGTGCGCTTGAGGATCACGGATCCTTCCGGTGCTGCGATTAGCGCCGCCGTAGAGTTGACCTGCTACGCCAATGGCTATGACAAGCTCTTTGGCGGCAATAGCTCTGGTATTGCTTTCATTCAACAGATTCCATACGGCGTTTATCAGGTTCAGGTACGGCAGCCGGGATTTGCTCCTTATTCAGGTAGGATCATAGTAAGCTCGGCTCTGCCGATCGACGAGACCATACAACTTAGAATGGCTTCGCAAGTCACCGAGATCAATGTCACCGCGACGAATACTCTGATCGATCCATATCGTCCTTCCTCGGTCATGCAGCTCGGCGCAAAAGAGATCCAGCAGCGCCTTGCTTCCTTGCCAGGACGTTCTATTCAGGATCTGGTCAATTCTCAACCGGGATGGCTCTACGAAGGCAACGCGGTTCTCCATCCCCGTGGCTCCGAATACCAGATACAGTTCGTAATCGACGGGATTCCGCTCACTGATAACCGGTCTCCTGGCCTCGGACCGGAGATTGAGGCGGATGATCTGGATTCAATGAGTATTTATACTGCTGGGTATCCTGCGGAATACGGCAGAAAGCTGGGCGGGGTCGTCGAACTGAACACTCGGCAGCAGACTGATTCCGGCCTGTACGGCGAACTTGTCCTTTCAGGTGGAGGCTATGATACCGCTTCTTCCTATGGCCGGCTGCACGACGTGTGGGGTAAGAACGCCCTGGGAGTGAGCGCCTTGGGCAGCATGACCAGCCATTATCTCAACCCTGTTGTGCCAGAGAACTACACCAACAATGGAACCACTGGAGACTTCTCTGCCAGATACGAGCGAAGCCTTACCGATAGTGATCGCGTCAGTTTCAGCGCGCGGCGCGAATTCTCTCGATTCCTGATCCCGAATGAACTTGTGCAGGAGCAGGCCGGCCAGATCCAGAATGGAGATAACTTCGAGACGATTGGAACGGGCTATTATCAGCACATCGTCTCTGCCAACAGCTTGGTCGCGCTCGCTGGCATGGTGCGTAACAATGCTAGCGATCTCTATTCCAATCAGAATTCGACGCCCATCATAGCCTTTCTGCATAACGGTTTTCGCGAAGGCTATTTCAAAGGGACGTTTTCCCATCATCAGGGGCATCAGGAAATGAAGGCCGGCATCGAATCGGACGCAATGTCTTTGCGTGAAAACTTCAGCTACACGATTACCGATCCAACTCAATTCGCCGATGGTACGCCGCCAAGTCTGAGTCTTGTCGCTCAACGACCGGATCTGGAGCAATCATTCTTCGTCGAAGATATGATTCGTATGGGTAAATGGACCCTTGGCGCCGGTCTGCGCTGGGACCATTATCAGCTTCTTCTCAACCGAAATGCAGTAAGTCCGCGCATCTCGATTGGCCGCTATTTACCCTCGCTGAATATGGTGCTTCATGCTTCTTATGATCGGATCTTTCAGACGCCTTCGTTTGAAAACATTCTTATTTCTAATTCTCCGCTGCCGGTTCAGCCATCCATTGGCAATTACTATGAAGGTGGCTTCACAGAGAGCTTTGCTGACCATCTGCGCTTGGACATCAACGTCTACAGGCGCGACGCAAGAAACTATGCCGATGACGATCAGCTTCTGAACACTGGAATTAGCTACCCCATCGCCTTCGACAAGGCTGTTATCTATGGCGCAGAAGGCAAGTTGGCAGTCGTGCAATTGAAGAAATTGAGCGGCTTTGTCAGCTATTCTTACATGGTTGGCAATGCATGGTTTCCCGTTACCGGAGGGCTCTTCCTTGGCGCTGGCTCAGGCGAAGCACCTTCTCAGCCTAGTGGCCATTTCCCCGACTCGCAGGACCAGCGCAACACTCTGAGAACTCGCTTTCAATACCACTTTGCGCCACGTATCTGGTTCGCTACAGGTGCTGCCTACGGGTCGGGCTTGCCTTTCGAATACGGAGGAACAGAGGCAGGGGCGCTCGCCGAGTATGGCACGGAGATGATTAACCGTCTCAACTTTTCCAGAGGACGTGTCCGGCCCATGTTGGCTGTCAATTCCACCGTAGGGGCAGAGATTTACAAGCGCAAGAGAGTGAGCATGCGCCTCCAGGTTGATGGCGACAACCTGAATAACCGCCTCAATGTCATCGATTTTGGAGGCTTGTTCTCCGGCAACGCGGTGGGCCCAGATCGCAGCATCTTGATCCGGCTAACCACGAACTTCTAAGGAACCTCTGCGCAGGATCCTCATTTCGGTGCATCGAAGGCAGCGTTGGCTTACCCATGACTGCGTGCGAATTCGGCCAGAAACGGTCCTCCTTCTTTCAATCCTTCCTGGCCGGTTGGTCGCTTGAAAATCGTGATGACTATCTCCTCATTGCTCAATACACGGTTATCGCCAGCGCTGCTGTCTGTTGAATGGTCCCGGCGGTTGCCGTTATTGTGACGGTCGCATTACTAGGGAAGACTGGCGACTTTGCAAAGCTATTGCAGCCGCTCAATCCTATCAGTCCGAGGAAAACTCCGACGAGGATGATCCAGGAATGGAATCGCCGGCGTCTGCGAAATCGAATAGCGAAAGAGACGAACGCCGCGGCGGTGCCGGGAATCAACGGCGATGGTACGGGACAGAGCGCCGTGCTCGAATCGACGGTAACAACGAGAGCCGCAGTCGCTGGTGTTCCATTCGTTGCAATGGACGAAGGAGAAAAGACACATAGGAGCCCTGCGCTGAGTCCTGAGCAACTGAGCTGTACAGTCTGCTTGAAACCATTGATTGGGTAGATTGTGACTGTGGCCGTGGCCGGCTGTGCAGCCGTCAATGACAGTACAGAAGGGTTGACCGAGATATTAAAACCAGCCGGAAGGGTATAAGTAACAGAGATAACAGCGCTTGGTAAATAGCCGCTGGCGACTGCAATGGCTTTCAACGTCTCTGTTGCACTTACCGTAATTGGGCTGTTGTACACGCTGGATGAAGTCGTTGGCGTGGTGCCGTTGGTGGTGTAGTAGATGGTTGTGCCCGCAGTTGCGCCGCTGATTGTTACCGTCTGCGTGGTGGCGTAGGTGCCGGCTGCTGGACTGAAGGTTGGCGTAGCCGCGACCGGCGTGGAGGATGTTGTGTAATCCAGGGAAGTTATGGAATAAGGGGGAAGGCTGATCGATGCCGGATTGGAGAGCGATGTCGTTTCACTTGTAATGGTAGCTGGCGTGAGGTTCGTTGCGGTACCGGTCGGCGCCTCGTTCATGTCGTCCAGCGCGGCAGGCGCAAACTGCCTCTTCGTAACTTCTCCGTAAGGGACATTGGTCCCCGCAAAGCTGATGGAGTGGCTGCTGGACAGGTCGGTGTTAATCAGTACCAGAGACCGCTTGGCTCCGTTCTTAAAACAAAACGCATAGAGATAGGGAACGCTGGTCATCGCTGGCATGGCTTTATTGCCATTGGGAGAACCCGCAAAGTCGTACGTGAGGTTGTTGGTAATCTGGCACGAATACATGGCACCGATGATCGATTGGTTTACCAACTGTATTCCAAGAAACGTCGGACGCACGTTATTGGTCGCGCCGCCCATGTCGATGACGTTCCCCCACAGTTTAGAGGTCAACCCATTCGCGGCCTTGTTCTTGTATTCGGTCAACGCAAAGAACGATTGAGCGCGAATGCCATAATACTGCATATTGAGCAGAGGCTGCAGGGCCATCACCACGCCCTCGCCGGCTCCGGCATTGATGTAGTCCAGGTGCGTCTGGTCGAGGTTGCCGCTAATCGTACCCTGGCCCCACTCGTAGATATTGACCTTGCAGGCGGCCTTTCCCGACGCTCCGCAGGTCGTCTGTGATTGATAGTCGTGGACCGACTGATAGAAGTTCCGGATATCGGTTGGATTGGTTACCTTTTCCCATGGATCGACCATGGCCGGCTGCCACAATTCGGAGTTCGTAGCGAAACTGTTGACGTTCCCGTACGTGTAGTCTTCTATCTCGATGGAATCTGGATGGGCTCTTGCTATCGCCGTATCCATTGTGTAGTTGATAGCTGTCTGCGCGTTCATCACCAGATCGAACGAAGAGGCCGAGTAATAGCTGTCCGCCCGCATCGCCGCAAAAATATCCCGGGCGCGCACGCTGTAATCGTAGTAATACTCGCTGTTTGGTTGGCTGCTCCGGTCGCCAAGCGACTGACCGGCAAACGATTGCCCATTCCAGCATTCATTGCAGAAGGAAAGATGAATCTGGCTGAAGACAGTGGTCCATGGTTCTTCATGGCCAAGAGCCGCGCGCCGCGCGCCGTAGACTGTGCTCGACGGGCTGCCGAGAAACTCAATCAGATTCGCCGCGTCGGCCGTGGTGAAGGTCACCGGAACTTCCAGATAGGGCTGCGCGTTGAGAAGTTGACAGATAACCAGGTAGTCCTCGAGCGAAAGACTCTCCGCCCCCGCTCCACCCGGCCCGACAAAATAGCCCGTTCCTCCGCTGGTTGGCGCATGTGCATAATCGGGCTCAGTCCAGTTGCTCATCGATTCCGCGTTCTGGTTTACCCAGTAGCGAAACATGCCTGGATTGTCGCCGATTGACGGCCCATAGTAGTTTTGCAGGGTCTGAATTACTTCATCGCGAAGAACCGTGGTGTTGCTGGAATCCGTCGAGGTCTCCTCGAAGCTGACATTGTCCAGATATACCGATCCACCTGTAACTCGCACAGCTACCTGGATCGCGGCCGGCGTTGTTGACGCCGATTCCGATGCCGTGCACGTCCACGTGTATCGTGTCCATGTCGAAGTCAGTGCCGGCTTGTAAGTTCCGCAGTTAAGTCCTCCTGCAGAGCCTCGGCTGGCCGATGCAATCAATACCGGAGCGCCTGCGGCCTTCTTGGCCCAGAATGAGAGCTGATAGGTGCCATTCATCAAGACAAAGATGTTATCTTTGCTCTCGCTGTCAAAATTCCAGGCCGCGGTGGCGGAGGAGCCGCTCGCCGAGGCATTCATGTTGAGGGCCTGAGTGCCGCAGGTCGCGCAGAGGTCGGTGGTATCGGAAAGCAGTTGAGCGCCCCCACTCACCGTACCTGAAATTCCTCCATGCCCACTGTTCTCCCACCACGACTCAGGTGTTGGGAATGCCGACATCTTCATGACAACAAGATCGCCCGCGTTGAACGGTGCGCTGCATGCCGTGGAAGTAGTAACCACTGGGGCCGTATAAGTAGACTGGCCGATGAGCGGATAATTCGGGCCGGTATTGGACGCAATGGTGCCCGTGCAGCCTAGCTCAGCCCCGCCCGATTGCGACTGGACTACGGTAAAAGTTCCGCCCGACCAATAATTCGGCGGAACGCCGTCGTATTTATCCGGGATCGTGAATGTAGTCGTTGTCCCGGCTGTTCCTAGCGCCCAAATCTGTTGCGCTTGCAAAGGCTCGAATCCCGGGTTGCTCGATCCGATCAGGTTCTTTAGTATCTGACCGTTATCCCAATAGTCGATTGCTCCAATGTTGATTCCAATGCGATTTGTGTTGCTCCGCACGATCGCCCCGTCGTTCAATGACAATGTCTGCGCGGATATTTGAGAGGGAAAAATAGCAGAAAAAAACATAACGGCAAGGGGAAGTACCGTTTTCATTCAAACCTCCTGTTTGCGGCACGCGTTTGTTCGAATTACATTGCTCATGAAGAGTAGTGCAACACGAACCAAGACAACGGCAATTGACAAACAGGGCTACAGCGTCCATTGCATACGGATCTGATCCGGTTAAGGAGTACTTTGTTGATCCGGTGCGAAAATCATGCAACTTACCTAGCTGCGGTCTGCTGAAGAGCTTGGCAGATCTCTGACCTGGATTTGACTGTGGCCTCTTCGAGCCACTGCAGGCCAACCGTAGCGTGATGGACCCTCAGGTTGTCGAGGGTGAGGAATGTTTTTCCATTGCACTACGGATCGATCACCTCAGCAAGTCGATCAGGAGGCGGGTGTCGATCGACCCAGGGACGGCAATCGCGCTCTCATCGAGCGCCATACAGATATTTCTACCATAAGCGTGCCTGAAGCGGGAGCGGCTGCTGAGGGAACCACGGCGATAAACACCAGACGCCGGGGTTCCCTGCCTTTCAAATTCTCTTTCTGTTCGCTTAACTGCGCAGCATTGCCTCTGAGTTCCATACCCGCTCGGCAGTTCGCAAACCGCCGCACGCGCTGCATATTCTCAATGGCCGGCGATCTCCACAATTGCAGCATCCGGTACGCTCCAGGCAACTGCGCCTTCGTGGGTTAGCTTCTGTTTGGCTTCGTCCCAATGCAGCCGCGTCACCGAACCTGCTCCCTTCTCATAGGAGTACGTTGTGCCGTCATCGGAGAAGAGTGTGAAGTCCGCATCCGCTCCAGGGTAGACCAGCACCTTGGCGATGGCCTGCGCCTGCTGCATATTCTCCACCTCTGCGCCCAGAGGTAGAATCGATCCCGCCCGCACAAACAGCGGAAGAGTGTCGATGGGCGCGTTTACGGCAATGGTCTGTCCGCCCTTCACGCGCTGGCTGGTCCAGTAGTTGTACCAGTCGGTTCCTGCCGGCAGGTAGACCTGCCGGGTGGTTGCCCCCTGCTCGGTCACCGGAGCCACCAGGAACGCCGGGCCGAACATATACTCGTCGCGCAGATCGGCCACCTTCGGATCGTTCGGGAAGTCCAGCGGAAGCGCCCGCAGGAACGGCGCTCCGGTCATCCAGGTCTTGTAGCCCAACGAGTAGATGTAAGGAATCAACTGGTAGCGCAGGCGCAGATACTTTTCCAGAATAGGCTCGGCCTGGCGGCCATAGGACCAGACCTCATTGGCGGGCCGGCTGCCGTGGGTGCGGAAGATGGGCAGAAACGTCGCATATTGAAACCACCGCGTATACAGCTCAGGGTAATCGTCGTAATCGCCCACATTGGCACGCGCGTCGGAGGGGTCCAGGAGCGGCGGGCTGGCCGGATGGTGCTCGGCCGGCAGATAGGTCCAACCGCCCGTGTCGTTGGACCAGTAGGTCAGCCCCGAAGCTGCAAAGTCCAGTCCTGTAGGAATCTGCCGCCGGAATGTGTCCCAGGTGGGTTGAATATCCGAGGACCAGAATATGGTTCCATTCCGCTGCGCGCCCAGATAGGCGTCGCGGGAGAGAATCAATGCGCGCTTGCCAGGCTCGTCCCTGCGGAAACCTTCGTAAAGCGCACCGGTGTGGAACAGCGGATAAATGTTGAAGTACTGCGTACCCGGTCCCACGTGAAAGTAAGCGCCATTGGGAGGCAAGTCAGGTTCAGTCTCGTCGGCCCACAGCGAGTCAAAGCCTCGGCCCAGAATGTTCTCCCGAATCGTCTTCCAGTACCACTGAGCTGCACCGGGGTCGGTGGTGTCGATGTCCGATCCCGCCCGGTCATAGGGCAGCCCGTCGATCGGCGTGCCATCGGCCTTATGAATCAGCCACCCATTCTGCCGCAACCTGGCATAGTAACGGTCCTCGGGAACAAACCGTGGCCAGATGCTGATCATCGTCTCAAAGCCCATTTCGTGCAGCTTCTTGTTCATTGCCGCCGGATCGGGCCAAGCCTTCGGATTGAAGTCGAACTGTCCCATCTTGGTGTAGTAGAACCAATCCACCACAAGCACATCGGCCGGCAAATGACGTTCGCGATAGCCCTGGGCAACATCCAGAATCTCCTTTTGGCTCGCGTAGCGCTGTTTGCACTGGATGTACCCGTAAGCGGCCTTGGGCAACAACGGCGTGGAACCGGTCAGCAGCCGGTAGCCGGCATAAATCTCGTCTGCCGTGTCGCCGGCGATCACGAAAAACGAAACCCGGTTGCCCACCTCGGAGGTCCACTTTGTTTGCTCATTGAACCCCGGCTCAATGGTCGTCTTCGACGGATTGTCCCACACCAGCCCGTATCCCTTGTTGGTCACCACAAACGGCACGCAGACGCTGGGTCCGGCCGGCGCGTTGTAATCGTGCCAGCAGCGGACCGGATGGCCGCGATGATCGAGGAAGCCCTCCTGGTTCTGTCCCAGGCCGTAGTAGTGCTCGTCGTCCGGCGAAGCGAAGGTCGCGCCTACCACGTAGAACTCGGGATCGGTGTGACGGCGGTCGCGGGCCACATCCGCGGTACCGTCCTTCTGATTAGGTACGGCCTGCGACCATCCGGTAAGCTCCAACAGTTTCTTGCCCTCCGGCGTGCGCAACGTAATGTGCGCGTCCGGAGCCGAGCCGTCGAAGTACTTTTCAATGTCTGCTTTTGACTTCAATGGTGGACGGCTTGGCGGAAGATTCTTATCCACCGTGGCCACGATCCGCTGTGACTGATAAACATCGGCCTGCGGAGTCTGGCTGGCGCTCCAGCCTGCGGCTTCGGGCACGGCAATAAAGCCATAGCCGGGAGCACCCAGCGCCGTCTCTGCCCGCAAGCTGATAGTCACGCGCAGAATGTTCTGCGCATAGGGCTCGAGCACAATCGTTTCGCCGTCGCGGTCGAGTTTGAGCCGCTGCCTGTGAGATTGCGCTGGTGTATTGGTACAAGTGAGAATAATTCCGGAAAGAAGTAATAAGACGATCGAAGGCCTTGGCATGAAAAACTCCGGGAATGTCGCGTGCGCGGTAAGCGCCGCGATTTTCTAATCGCTTGCAGACCGAAAAAATGGAGCCGCGCAAACAGGTTAGAATACGCGGCTCAGGCCAGCAATGAAAATCATGCATGGAGACTGATGCAAAACTTGGGCAGTATGCCCGGCGCTAAAAAGATCTCTGTTTTGAAAGGAAGCTGGTTCGGTGGCAATTCGCCAGCGAACCAGCTCCGGTTGAAGTTAGAAGTTGCACTTGGCCGAAATCTCGCCTAGGCGGTAGCCGACTTTTTGGTCCGGCGTGCCAAGGTTTGCCAAGTCATATGGGTTGAGTTTTTTTGAGTTCATTCCTTTGATGAAGTTCACCTTATCCGCAGTCTCAAAGAATGGTTGGAGGTTGCCGTCTTCGTGTATGCCCTCACCGGTGAACAGGCTCTGCGCGTAAACGCTTTCATAAATTGTGTCGTCATATTTCCTCCAGAAGCGATGTTGGATGCGCGCACTTGGAGAACTGTGCGTTCTCCTTCTCCAACCAACCGCCATATCCTTGGATTTACTGGACTTGCGATCAGTGGTAAACCGAACTGGAGAAAATATAGTTCCGCTCGCCCGGCCGGACAAGTAATACACGGTGTTTTACGGTAGTGCAGAGGCAGATTGTAGCTGTTTCTTGGACTTCGCCCCAGGTTTTGAGAGGCGCCCGGCCCGGTTTCTTACAGTAAGAAACTGCCAGTACGTCGGTCTCTACAATCCTTGTCAGCTGGGATCACCCTTGTTTAAGTCGTTGAAACATAATGGAAACAGGGGCATTCTCTTCGTCCCTCCGCCTCTGTGCCAGGATCGGCTGCGGCTTACGCCGGACAATGCCTTGACAATTTTGCATCTGATTATTTCTACTTCTCTTCGAGTCCGGAAATAGCAAACCCAGTCAAGCGCTCCTCTGAGGCGGCAGCCTGCAACAATGGAAATCTGCTCGCCCCTGGATGCTGACAGAAAACAGACTAGCGAGGTTGCATTTCCGTAGCACCCCTGTGAGAAGCAGTGGGGGAACCGATGAGAACGTTGATTGAATCCCCAGAGAACCATGAAGTTTCCCGCTCTCCGGCGGAAGATGTAGACGATAAACGAAAGGCCGTTCATCTCGAACTAGAGAAGATTCTGGCAAGCCCTTTTTTTCGAAGCGCTGCACGCAGCCGGCAGTTCCTCGAGTATGTAGTCGAACATCAGTTGGCCGGGCATCCGGAGCTTCTGAAAGAACGCACGATAGGAACAGAAGTGTTCCTCCGTCCAGCGGGCTACGCCACCGGGGACGACCCGGTGGTTCGAGTCCAGGCTGGGGAAGTGCGACGCCGGCTCGATCAGTATTATCGGGCCAGGCCCAACGGCTCTTTTGTGCGCATTGAACTTCCTGTAGGCTCCTATTCCCCGGCGTTTCAGTGGCTTTCCACCACAGCCAAACCAGGAACCCCGGCTCCTCCCTCGCCCGAGCCGGAAATCCGCCGCACGAGCCATGCGAAGTTCTGGGCGATTACGGCGATATGCCTGGTGGTGGCGCTGGCAGCCGGAGGGGCCTTCTTTGCTATTCACCGCGCACTGAGACAAAGGTCGGTCGTGGAACAGTTTTGGTCGCCGATTTTTGCCAGCCAGCAACCTGTCCTGATCTGCCTCGCAAAGCCTGTGCTCTACAGGCCGACTCAGGACGTCTATCATCGCTACGCCCAAACACATCCAGGCACCTTCCAGACCGAGGTGGAGAGGGCCGATCAGCCTCTCCCGTTGAATGAGAATGAGAATCTTTCCTGGCGCGACATGTACATTGCCTCCGACTATGGAGTTGCCTTGGGAGACGTATACGCGGCCGTCAGCCTCTCCGCGTATCTTGGCAAGATCGGCAAGCCCCGTCAGGTGCGGATCGGCACGAATTACTCCTTCGAGGATCTGCGGAATTCCCCGGATGTGGTGGTGGGCGCCTTCAACAACAAGTGGACCATGCAATTGACGTCGAATTTGCACTTTGCGTTTGTAGAAGACAATGAAGATTTCATGATCCGGGAAGAGCCTCCCGGACACCGAATCTGGAAAACCCGCAAAGGAGCCCACGGAGAGGCGATCGAAGATTTTGCCATCGTGAGCCGGCTGCTCGACTCGAAGACCGGCCAGTTCACGATCACCGTAGCTGGCATCGGCGGCACGGGCACGCAGGCGGCAGCCGAGTTCGTCTCAAATTCGGAATATTTGGAGGAAGCCCTTCGAAACGCCCCTGAAGGCTGGCAAACGAAGAACATGGAAGTAGTCATAGAGACCACGGTGACGGATTCAGTCCCGGGCCCTCCTCATGCCATTGCATCTTATTTCTGGTAGAGATACCGGCATCCTTCTATCAACCCGGCTGAAACGGAACTTGGAGCGGTTCTCCCATTCACATACCCTTACCGGCATCCTGCAAGGTGGCTTTTTCGTCGAAATAAAGCCACCTCCAGCAGGACTGGAAACACTACGTAAACTGGAGAACCGCTCTATTCCTATTGCACTTGCAGCTTTATGCTCATTTCGGCTCCAGTGTATTGCACGCTCCTGAGCGGATTGGGCGTGAGCGAGAAGCCTGCCGGGTGTGCTTTTGAAACCAGAACAACCTGGAAGGTGCGATGGCTCAACATACCATCATATGCGCCGGTCCGCGCGCCGATGGTGAGTGTGTTTGCCTTGTCATCCCAGCGGATGGGAATCTGCGAGAACGCTCCCTTTTCGTAGTCGAAGGTTGTGCCCTGATCTTCATACAGCGTGAACTGGCCGTCGGCTCCCGCGTAGACGTAGAGCATGGTGGGATCGGAAGGTTTTTCCGCGATGTACTGCATCTGCGGCCCGTAAGGGATGATGGACCCAGCCCGCACGAAGACGGGGATCTGGTCATAGGGCGCGGAAGCGGAGATGCTGCCGGAGGCAGCGGGCTGGCCGGTCCAGAAGTCGTACCACGCCGAGTCCGTGGGCAGATAGACGGCCCGGACGCGCTGCTTGTATTGCGTGATGGGCGCCACCAGCAAGGCTGGGCCGAACATGTATTCGTCGTTCAGCTCGCGGGCCGTGCGGTCTTGCGGAAAATCCATCACCATCGGCCGCAGCATCGTATAGTCCTGCTGCGTGCTCCAGCCTGCCATGGAATAGATGTAAGGGAACAATGCGTAGCGCAGGCAATCGAATTTCAACTCGGCGTTGTAGGCCGGCGAGCGATCATCGAGGGTCCACATCTCGCGCTGCCGGAGCTCCCCATGCACGCGAAGAATGGGAGTAAAGGTGGAAAGCTCGAACCAGCGGGCATTTAGTTCCCGCCACTCTTCCTGGTTGCTGGAGGTCATCGGTTCATGCGAGAACCTGTCCTGCATGGTGTAACCGCCGGTGTCCATGGTCCAGTAGGGCAGGCCGGAGATGCTGGCGCCCAGCCCGGCGGGAATCTGTTTGGCCATGGCCGTCCAAGTAGATGTAGTGTCACCCGACCAGGTCACCGTGGAATAACGCTGTTCGCCGGCAAAACCGGAGCGCGTGAGAATAAAGACACGCTGGTTGGGGGCGGCCTTGCGCTGTCCGGTGTAGACGCCCTCGCTGTTTTCCAGGGCGTAGCCGTTCAGCATACGGGATCCCGTTCCCATATAGGTGGGATTCATGTGGGTCTGCTGGCCTTCGAGCGTAGGTGGAGACGGCATCATGTCGGGCTCGGTTGCATCCATCCACCAGGCGTCGATGCCCTTTGCGAAGAGGCGCGTGTTGACTTGCGACCAGAAGAGCTTGCGAGCGCCGGGATTGAAGGCGTCGTAGAAGGTGTAAGGCTGGCCGATCCAGTCCAGGATCTGTTCCTTCAGGTTGGGCTGATAGAGATAGCCCTTGGCGTTCATCTCCTTGGCGTTTTCCGTGTTGGGGTTGAATTTTCCCCACACGGAGACCATCAGGTGGGCATGCTGCGCATGGATGGCCTTGATCCAACCCTCGGGGTCGGGAAAGCGCGTGGCATCGAACTCGTGCGATCCCCAGGAATCCGGCCGCCAGTACTGCCAGTCCTGCACGATGTTGTCGAAGGGAATCTTCCGCTCGCGGAACTGTTTGACCACGTCGAGCGACTGATCGGCGGTCTCATAGCGCTGCCGCGATTGCCACAGGCCGAAGGTCCAGTTCGGAAGCATGGTTGCCTTGCCGGTAAGCAGACGATAGCCGGCAATGACCTGATCCATGGATGGACCGTATACAAAGTAGTAATCGATGCCGTCGCCAACCTGGGACCACAGAGAAGTGTCTCCGTCCGGCGCAGGCGTCTTCCACAGAAAGTCAAGGGTGTTTTGCTGTTCGGGATTGTTTTCAATCCGGATCGCATACTTGTGGCCGGCTTCCAGATGGACTCGAATCTGGTCATTGGAAGAGAGCCAGTTCTGCCTCCAGTGGTTCATCACCAGTTTGCCGTCGAACCAAACCTGGATGCCGCCATTCGAGTAGGCCTGAAACTGGTAGTCGCCAGTTTGGGGAGCGAGGATGGAGCCTTCCCACGACTGGTGCTTCAAACGCCCAGGGCCGGCCGAGGTTTTGGGATCATCGGATTGGCCGGGATTCAGGCGGGGCTGAATGGAGATTTCCGCGGTTTGCCGTGGAGGCTCCGATCCATCCACCGGCGCTACGGTAAGGCCGCCTTGCTTGCCGTCCGCGTCGAACAGATAGGCAGCCGGAATAGGAGCAAAGGCGCGAAGATCTCCGAAGCGCGTGAAGGAGGTGTTGTCCCAGAGAATGCCATAGCCGTTCGAGGAGACAAGAAATGGCACCACCACATTGGTGTTGTGCTGCCATAGATCCATGTCATAGCCCTTGATATCGACGGTTCCCAACTGCGTCTGACCCAATCCATAAAGAGATTCGTCTTCCCGTGCTTTCCACTTCTGTTGAATGTGGAAGGTTGCCTCTCCCTGCACGCTGGCGGGTTCGAGACTCCTGCTGCCTGGGGTTTCCGAGAGCAGGGGATGCCCCGTGCTGTCCGCAAACGACACGGCTCCGGTTTCCTGATCGACGATCACTTGCAGTTTCGCGGTGGCCAGGGTGAAACCTGCGCTCGATTTGCTGATCTTGAAATCTGTCGTCGTGGGCGCCAGAGGAACCCTGTCGATCGAGGTGCGGCTGAAGAAACTCTCAGAGGCGGAGAACGCCACGCGGACGACAGAATCGGAGACAACTTGGATGCGGAGTTCTCCTGAGGCCAGATGCAGAGCCATGCCGTCGGGTTCTTGTTCCATCACCGGTGCTGCAGCCGCGGCAAAAGCAAGCGACGGAGCACTCAAGCAAATCGCTAGGATTCCAGAGTAGATTGGACGCATGCGATAAGGATAAAGCAATAAAGCAAGAGCGTGTGACGATAAAGGGCTTCCACACGGGGGCGCAATTGAAAACGGCTGAAAGTTATCTATCGAACTGAGAGAAGATTTTGCGATTGGAGCACGATCATTTAGATCTCCAAGACATTGATTCCACGCGATATATCTTGAGGGGTGCCATGAGGACAAGCTTCAGAATCCCTCGCTCGGTCCTCTCGTGCTTGCCTATAGCCTCTTTTGAAGATCGATTCCTGACCGGAGAGTCCACTCAAGGCCGAAGCGACTGAGAAGTTCTCACTTTACAGGCGAAAACTGCGTCCATAGCAGTCTGCCATGCGCAGCTTGTCCAGGGGGAGAGTGGATCGATGGCTATACTGCTGGATGGCCTGAGTCATCTGGCAGCTCAGGAGTTTATCCTGACAAGAGCCGGCTGCGATGCGGGATCCGGATGAAGCGGCTTGGGCCGGATCCTCGTCCCTGTGAAATCCGGATTCAGCGAGTCCCACGGGGGACGCGCATGGCATTGCCGCTGTTTCCAAGAGGTGCATTTTTTTGAAGACGCTCAATCAGTTCCGTTCAGCTTTGTTGTTCTTTCTTTCCTCCGGGGTTTTGATGCACGCTCCCATGATTTGCGCTCAGCAGGAAGCTCCGCTTCCAGTGATGCCTTTGCCCGCACACGCGGTGCGTGGCGAAGGGCAATTCCTCATCGATGGTAGTTTCAGCGTTGGCCTGGAGGGATACTCCGATTCCCGCCTGGTGTCGGGCACGCAACGCTTTCTCGCTACCCTCTCCCGCGAGACGGGAATGCCACTGACGGGCGCGGCGCAGTCCGGCCAGGCGAGATTCACGATCAAGACGGCCGGGGCGAGCGATCCGGTGCAGGGAATCGGCGAGGAAGAGTCGTATCGCCTGGAGGTTTCCGCGGCCCGCGTGCAGTTGACGGCGGCGAATCCGCTCGGCGTGCTGCACGGGTTGCAGACCTTTTTGCAACTGGTCAGGATTACGCCCCAGGGCTTCAGCGTTCCCGCGGTCACCATCGACGACCAGCCGCGCTTTCCATGGCGCGGGCTGATGATTGATGCGGGGCGGCACTTCATGCCGATCCCCGTGATTGAGCGGAACCTGGACGGGATGGAAGCCGTCAAGCTCAACGTTTTTCACTGGCACCTTTCCGATGACCAGGGCTTTCGCGTGGAAAGCAAGCGGTTCCCCTTGTTGCAGGAACAGGGTTCCGGCGGACTCTACTATACGCAGAAGCAGATCGGCGAAGTGGTTGAGTATGCGCGGCAGCGCGGCATCCGCGTTGTTCCCGAGTTCGACATGCCCTGCCATACGCACTCCTGGCTGGTAGGCTATCCGCAAATCGGCAGCAAGGAGAGTCCATACCAGCCCGCGACCCACTGGGGCATATTGGATGCCGCGATGGATCCAACGCGGGAGAGCACGTATGAGTTCATCGACCAGTTCCTGGGTGAGATGACAGCCCTTTTTCCCGATGCCTACTTCCATATAGGCGGCGATGAGTGCAATGGAAAAGAGTGGGACGCGAACCCGCGGATCAAGGCGTTCATGCGTACGCAGGGCATCAAAGACAATGCCGCCCTGCAGTCCTATTTCACCGGGAGGGTGCAGAAGCTGGTTGCGGGCCACCACAAAATCATGGAGGGTTGGGACGAGGTGCTGCAGCCCGATACGCCGAAGGATGTCGTGATTCAGTCATGGCGCGGGCAAGCGTCGCTGGCCGCGGCGGCGCGGCAGGGAAATCGCGCTCTGCTTTCCACCGGCTACTATATCAACCTGAACCAGCCCGCGGCCCAGCACTATCTGGTCGATCCATTGGACGGGGACGGCGGCTCACTGTCGCCGGAGCAAAGGGCGCGCATCCTAGGCGGCGAAGCCACCATGTGGAGCGAGTTCGTCACTCCGGAGAACATCGACAGCCGCACCTGGCCTCGCGCAGCGGCAATCGCTGAACGGCTGTGGTCGCCTCAGGAGGTGCGGGATGTGGACTCGATGTATGAGCGGCTTGCCATCGTTTCCCGAAAGCTTCCGTACTACGGGCTGGAATATCAATCCTCGATCGAACTCATGCTGCAGCGCATGAGCGGCGAGTCCGATCCACAGTCTTTGAAGGTTCTCGCGGCTGTCGTTCAGCCTCCCGAGGGCTATGTGCGCGAAGGGTTGAAGGAGTACCACACCTTTACTCCGCTCAACCGGCTTGTGGATGCCGCCGCCCCGGAGAGCGAGACCGCGCGAAAGTTCAACGAGCTTGCCAAGCTGATCGCAAATGGAAAAGCCTCTCCCCAGCAATTGCAGGAGGCCCGCAACTGGCTTGTGCTTTGGCGTGATAACGACGCCAAACTGCACCCTTTGCTGGAGCGGTCGGAGCTTACGTCGGAATTGATTCCGGTTTCACGCACCTTGTCTCAGGTAGCTGCAATCGGCCTGCGGGCTCTCGACGATCTCGAAAAACACCGCGTACCCGACTCCGCCGAGGTCAAAAGAAATATGCAGGAACTGGAAGCCGCGGCAAAGCCTCAGGCCGTCCTGCTCGACATGGTGGCTCCGTCAGTGACGTTGCTTGTGCAGGCGGCAGAAGTTCAGTAGAGCGGTTCTCCAGCTTACGTAGCGTTTCCGGTACAGCAGAAGGTGGCTTTTTCTTCAAGAAAAAGCCACCTTCTGCTGTGTTGGTACGTACATATGAATTGGAGAACCGCTCTATTGCTGTGCAATCAGCAGCGTATTCGGATAGTAGTGGGAGAGAATCTGGCGGAAGCTGGCGCCGGCGGCCGCCATGCCAGCCGCGCCAAACTGGCACATGCCAACGCCGTGGCCCACGCTGTGGCCCTCCAGCCGCCAGCCCGCGCTGTCCTCGGTTGCCGTAAAGTTGCTGCCGGGGATCGCGCTCCAGCCCCATTGCCGCGCCTCGGCAATCCTCTTGCGTTCATTGCCAGGCACAGGCGCCTGCCCGCTCTTGCCGACTCTGCCTTGCCAGGTGAACGGATTCCGCCTGCACCAGGCGCAGGGCACGGCATAGTAGGGATACTCGTCCCCCGGCTCCATGCCGGCATCGCGCAGGCTGCGCGTCTGGCCGCCGCAACGGCTGGAGTACATGGCCGCCAGCGGTTTGCCGCGATACGCGAGGATCAGCCCACGCGTGGCCTCGACGGCTTGCGAGACCCGGCTCGTCGAGGGAGGCGGCGACTTGAGGAACTGGCAATGGGTCGTGTCGCAGAAATCGAAGCCCAGATGCCTTCGGCCGGCGGCCAGAAATGAGCGAGTGGCAACAGCTTGTGCCTTCAGCGCCTCCATCGGGGCGCTTTCGTTCATCTCCGCCGCCACAATCGATGCCACCGCTGTCTCGCGGTCCATGCCGGCCACGGCCAAAAGTTCACCGTTGCGCGTCAGAAGGTAGAGCCGGCCCTGATAGACGCGATGAATCTTTCCCGGCACGATGAGCCGGAAGGAGGCAACTCCGCCATCGCGCGCAGTCACCATCCAACTCACGGCGGAGTGAGAGCCGGCAACCACATGGCTACCCTCCGCACGGAAGACTACCTGGCGGTGGCCGGGCTCGCCATTGAGCACCAGCGCCGGAATGGGTGCGGCGTCTTGCGCGGCAACCGAGAGGACTTGTCCGCCTTCCGATTCCAGGATCAGCTCTTTGGGATGGAAGAGTCCCAGCACGCCAAAGCGAACCTCCTGCTGAGCAATGGACGGCGGGGCGGCAAAGAACAGTAGAAGCGAGAGCAGCAGGCCAGGGCTGGTGCGCTCAATCCTGCGCAAAAGCCTGTGCGAGCTGGCGCGGATGGAGCATGAAATCGTCATAGGCATCGACCTGCGCATCATCGCTCACCGGCTCCCAGCGAGCGCAACATGGCGCCTGCTACCTTTGCGCTCTCCGCGCCGGTCACCCCATGCACGCGCACCAGCAGCAACAGGCGAGGCTGCGCGGCCGGGTACAGAACGGCTGTGAAGCCATCCGCGGCTCCCTGCGGCCTGTGCGAGCAGACCGCTGTTCCGGTTTTGGCCAGAGCCGCGTCCCCGCCCAGAGCCGCGTCCACTTCGCGTGCCGTGCCATGCGCCGCGGAGCCGAGCATTCCCTTCACAATCCTGCTCTGAATCGCCGATCGCTGCTCTCTTTCCAGTTGCAGGTAGGCCTTGGCCAGGGCCAGCGGCGTCTCTTTCCACGCGGTTCCCAGTCCCACGAGGCTCTCGCGCGTTGCTCCTGCCGCGGGACCGGCAAGTCCATAGCGGGCGAAGGTCTGCGCTGCGCGCCCGCGATCCAATCCATCGGCCAGCTCAAGAAAATAAGCATTGCACGATTGCGCTATGGCCTCTTCCAGTCCAATAGGACCGTGTCCGCGGGGAAGCCAGCAGCGGCTCCGCGTGCCCAGGCAGCGCACGATTGGAAACTGGCCGCCGTACTGTTCTCCATAGGCTACGGCGAGGAAGGGCTTGACCAGCGAACCGGGAGAGACGGCCTCTTGCGAGGCCCATCGCTCGGCCAACAGGTTGCCCGACGCATCCATCAGCAGGTAGGAGATCTCAGGGCTGGGAAAGTTGCGTTCGAGAGCCGCCTTTGCTGTCTGAGAAAGGATCTGCGTCTCCCCCGCGTTCCGGGCCAGCGCTACGCCGGGGGCGAAGAGCAGCAATGATCCCGTCAGTGCGGCGAGCCGCGCAACCCACATCCCGGCCTTCAGCCTGAATGGCCTCGCGGTCAATGGTTCCATCGATAAGTAACCGTCTGCGTCACTGTGGCGCCCCGATCCTTCTCCTCGATTCGCTCCGACTCCAGTCTGGAAAAGACGCGGCTGAGGCTTGCCGCATTTCCTGAGAAGAATGCCGGTGTCTCGCTGCCCGCGTTCCCTGACGGCCGGTCGGCTTCTCCGCGATGCCCGGCCAGGTCCAGTTGCGCCATCAGCCTGCGGAAGTTGCTCTGCTCCTGCGTGTGGCGGAAGAGGGCCGCATAGGTTACATTGTCTTTTCCTCCGGCCGGGCTGTTTTTCTGGCGGTTCGCTAGCAGGCGCTCCATCAGGGCGGCGTCATTGGCGAGGAACAGTTGCTTGCCGCGCACCGCGGCGTAAAGCGGCACGGCGCCATCGAGTGTAAGGTACTCGCCAGCGTTGCCCGAGAGCTTTTCCTGACTGGATCGCTTCTCCCATTGCACGCCGAGCTTTCCTGCAGTCAGCCCAGGCAGCAACGCTTGCGTCAGCGCCTGGCGCACTGCGTCCTCATCCCAGGCTTGCGCGGCAGAGACAACCATCGCCGTCTGCAGGGAAACAAAGACGCCGTCCCGCGGAGCGCGCGATGAAAACACTTCGAGCGACGCATCCGGCTGCCCGGCGACGAGCAGCGCGCGCAGGGGCTGAAAGGCATCCACCTGCCTGGCCGCAACCGGCGCCTTGTCGATGAGAGTATCGAATTGCGTGGCGCTGCCGGCGTTTTCTGCTGCGGCCGCCGCGGGCGCATTTGTGTACGAGGCTGCCTGCCGCTCCGGCCTCGCCTCAAGCAAATCGTCGCGCAGACTTTGGAGCAGATTCTCCGGGTCCGGCGAAGCCTGCGCCGCATAGAACGCGGCATCCTCGGGAGCCAGCGCCTCCAGATTTGTCACATCGCCCTGAGGAGCGGCAGCCAGTCCGGCGCGGCGCACCAGCACGCGCTCCTCGCGGTAACTCTCACTGCTTCGATACAAATCGCTTACCGCCGAGGCGTACTGCTTCATCTCGGTGATGTTTCCCTGAACCCAGTAACTGCGGAAATACGGCGAGGGAACAATCTTCTCAAGGTTCAGAACCATGCGCAGGTCGCCGCGCTCGCTGTTTGCCTGTTTCACAGCTTCGGCAAACCATCCAGCGCTTGCGAGGTTCTGCGAAGCAACTCCTGCGAACCTGTCCAGTACTCCCGCCACCAGATCTTCTCTCGTGCCCAGGATCAGCCAACCGTCTCTAGCGGCAAAGGCCGCGGTGCGCGACGACTCCGCGTCCTTGTGCACGTAGAAATCCGTTCCCGCCTCAGTGCGCTGCTCAAACTTGCTCCGCGTCTGCCACAGAGGAGTGCTTTCGATCTCTTGCCGGTCGAGCCGCGTGACATAAACAAATTCAAGATTGCCAATGTCGTAGAGGCCCAGGCAACTCTCCTTGCCCGCGACCTTTTCCAGCAGGCTGCCGTCGGCAGGAAGCCCGGCGGCGGCTGAGAATTCGTCTTGCGCCTGGGAGAGGCGCGTGAAAAGACGCGACGTGCTGAAGGCCGCATGGTTGTCGCTGGCCAGCCAGGCGCGCTTCTCCTCCGACGTATTCCAATCCCGCAGCAGAGAGCCAAAGTCGCGCGCCTCGATGGAGAGCAATGCGCCCTCGGGCAGCAAGGCCGGCAAATCAGGCTTTGGAGCGATCGCCTGCTCCAGCGCGCCGATGGCAAACACCACTCCGCAGCCCAGCAGCAACACACTTACTGAAATCCAGAGGCGTCGTTTCATTCTGCATCCTCCTCGCCGTTCGCTGCCTTTCTGGGAGTGAACGGCATCCCCGGCAGCAATCGTGGACGCACCACCCGGTCCTGATCCAACTCGGCATGAATCTTCGGTGCGCGCGCCTCGTTTTCCTCCTGGCGAGCCACCTCGGCCTCCAGGCGATTCTGTTCTTCTTCAAGAGCATGGCGCCGCGAAGTGTCATGTTCTGAAGAGAGCGCGCTCTGCAGCAGGCTCAGCGCGACATCGTTCTCGTGCCGCTTCTCCCGGGCGTGAATCGCAAACCATGTGAGCTTTGCCGCATCCTCCGGCTTCACTGTGGAAAGCACCGGTATTCGCTGGCTGCCAACATATCCCTGGCTCAGGGAAGAGTCATCCCCTGCCGCGTAGCGCTGTCCGTAGAAGCTTGCACCGTTCTCAAGGATCGGCTCGGCGGCCACCAGCGCCCTGGTGTCCAGGCCTGCCGCAAAGGCGGCGGAAACGTACTGGAGCCGCACCTCTACATTGAACGGCGCGGCGGCGATGGCCGTGTGCAACAGCCGCTCCCGCGCCTTGTCGTCGGGCGCGCAAGCCGCGGCGGCTTTGAGCGCTTCGACGAAGTAAGGCTTGCTGGCCTCGTCCGCGCTGGGACAGGTGTCGCGTTCCAGCAATTGCAACTCCGCGCTGCCAGGATCGGCGTTTGGCGCGCCGCGGCCCTTCAATGCCCTGGCCGCTGCCAGCCGTTCCGCATACGTTGCCTTTGCATCGGCGGTTACGGCCTGGAGTGCCGTCAGAGCCTGCGCTGATTGCGCATTCCCGGCCAGCATGGCCACTGCCAGCCGAGTCTTGTAGGTTGCATTCCAGGGAAATGCCTGCGCCAACGGCTGAAGAAACTGGAGCGCCTCGGCGTACCGGCTGCGCGTCTCCAGCAGGCTGGCTGCCGAATCCGCATCCGCGTAGGGATTGCCGCTGATTAGCGTCAGGCGTTTGAGCAGGGCCACCGCACCGGGCACGTCGCCCTCGTCCAGATCGATGGCCGCCAGACCAAGGAAGTTGGGCGCGGTCAGCTCCCGCGCATCGAGAGCCTTTTCGTAGACAAAACGCATCACGATCCGCTTGGATGGCTCGCTCAGGACGTGAACAGTTTCTTGCAGAGCGCTCGATGCGGGCGCGGCGTCCGGGCGCTTCTTCCACTGCGCCACCAACTGCGGTATCCGGCCTTCCGCCTCGGCCAGACGCAGCTCCGCGTCAAGCCACTGTGCGGTGATGCGCTTCTCCTCCGGGATGCGCTCAAGCACCGCGCGCGCCTCGGAGAGTTTCTTCTCGTCCAGCAGCGCGGCGACCAGGCTGGACTCATGATCCTCCAGACTCCAGTTGGATTCGCTGGGCTTGTCCTGAGCCTGGCGGCGTTCCAACTCGACGATATGACCGAGGAGTTGACTCATCTGGCTCTTGGCAATCCAGTTGCTCTGCCGGATGGTGCTCAGCACATAGCCCGGATCGTTGGCGGCCGCTGTAATCTCCAGCAGCCAGTCCATCGAATCGCCATGCGCGTGATAGCCGGCTTCCAGCAGAGGTTCCACGCGGTAATCGCCGTTCCGCGCCAAATACACGCGCAGCATTGCATCCACTTGTTCGCTGATTGCCGCGTACTGGCCATGGGCGGCTGCATCGCCAAGCACCAGGCTGAAGTCGCTCCAGAAGCTTTCCGGCACGTGGCGCGCATCCATCTCCGCGGCTAATTGCTTGACGGCCAACTGCCACGCGGCCAGTGCATCCGCCTGCCGTCCCTGCTTCCATTCGAGCGCCGCAATGCTGTCCAGCACGGCTGGCTGATCGCGCTTCAGGTCGAGCGAATGCCGATAGTCGACCAGCGCGGCCTCGCTCCTGCCGGCCTGCGCGGAGTAGTCGGCAAGCTGCATGTAGGCATTTGCACTCTCGGGAGTGTGTTCAAGCTCAGCCTCCAGATAGCTCTCTGCCTGCGCGTCCTTTTCCTCGTCCAGATATTCGCCGTAGCGCGAGCCATAGTAGAACCACACCTCGCCCGCCAGTTGTTCATTGCGATCCACCGGATGCGCAATGCGCTCGCCGATGGTTGCATCCCCACCGAGTGCGCCGTCAAAACCAGCACGCACCTGCGGAGTATGCTCGCGAAGATAGAGCCCCGTCAGTCCGGTGTAGGCCTTCTTCCACACCGGCGGCAATCCAGACGAACGGGCGGCAATGCCCGCCAAAGCCAGATCCGGTTTGCCGTTTGCCACCAGGAACTGCGCCACGCCATCCGCGTAAGTCCTCCGCGCTCCCGCAGTGCCGGATGCCCTCTCCACCAGTTCCCGCGGCCGCGCGGCCAGCAGCAGTTTCATATAGCGCGAGTCCGCGCCCATTCCGCCGCTCGCCTCCATCTTATCCATAACTCGAAGTTCTGCGGCGTCATCGCCAAGCGTGCGATAAACCTCCATGGCGCCACGCAAAATTGACTGCCGGTATCTGGGCTGTGCTGAAGAGGCCAATGCCTCGATCTCTGCGCCTGTTCCCTCCAGCCGCACTCTCTGCCGCTCCAGTTGCAGCCACTCGTTCCATGCGCCGCCCCCGGTTTTGCTGCTTTCCGTGAACTCCCAGAGCAGGCCGGACTTCATATCCACAAGCCCCGCTGCCTGCATTGCCGGCAGATAGACGGCGCGCAGTTCGGTTCCATCGGCGGCTCCGGCGCGCTTGCCCTGCAACCACGAGGCAAACTGCGCTTTCTCCTCCGGCGTCGCGTATTCACCCACCACCGTGGCCATGGTGCGCAATGCCTGCGCAAACCCTGACCTGGCCTGCGCCGTGCGCTGCCTGACTCGCTGTCTGCGCCAATCCTCGTTGGTGATCGCGCCGAAGCCTTCCTTCACCACCTGCTGCGCCACCGCGGAGAGAGGAACGGATTCCGCCTGCTGGCGTGCGATTGCCAGTCGCGTGAAAGCCGCATCGGTCTGCCGCAGCCGCGCCATGATCCGCGCATAGGCCGCCGCGCCCGACTGATTTCCGCTCTCCACCAGCAGGTCGGCGCCGGCCGTTTCCACGCCCTGCTCGGCAAACTTGCGCGCTTCGTCGAGCAGTCCCCACTGCTCCAGCCGCTCGGCCACCTCGAAATAATTGGCCGCCTTTGCCGGACGGCCCGCAATCCACGCCTCTTCCAACGCTTTCACCGCATCGGCATTACGGCCCTGCCGCGCACGCGCTTCGGCTTCCTTCACCATCCATTGCGGATCGCGGTAGCTCAGCTTGTAAAGCTGCTCGTAGTCGCCAACGGCATCGTCCAGTCTGTAGAGACGCTCTTCCAGGCCGGCCTTTGACTCGTACAGATCCTTCTGCTCCGGCCGCACGCGGATCGCCTTGGCATATGCCGCGATTGCCGCCGGATAGTCTTCCAGCGCCGTTTCCAGCCGGGCCAGAACGATGCTCCAGCGAGCGTCGCGCGGCGATGCCTCGATGGTCTTGCTGTAGAAGGCGACGAGCTTTTCGCGCTGCCCGTGCGCGCCGGCCATCAGCGCGGCTTCCTCGCTCAGGCTCGCATCTCCGGGGTAGGCGTTGATTAGTTCGATGTATTGATCCGCCGCATCGCCCCAGTTGCCCAGCAGCGCGGCCGCCGAGATCATGCCGCGCCGCAACTGCGCTAACCGCTCCGCCTTTTCGCCACGCTCCAGCGCCGAGGCCTTCACTACTGCCAGCTCCGCGCGGTAAAACAACGCAAGCCCTGCCTGGTCGCTAGAGTGCGCGTAGTTGTCCGCCAGAGCCGCCTCGATGGCGGCATCGAGCGGCTTCTGGCTCCGCAGAGTTTCCAGCAGTTGTTTTGCGCGCGGATATTCGGCCAGCTCCGTCAGCTTGCGCGCGGCCTCCAGTTGAAACTGCTGCTTGAGCTCGGGATAGGAAGCATCGGCCGAGTCCAACAGCGCGGTCACCGCCTGAGATTTGCGTCCATGAGCCCAGTCGTAATCCACCGTGGAGCGCACCACTCCGAGGACCTTGCCGTGCTCGCGATAAATCGCCTCCACCTCCGCTGCCGCCGCTGCCGGATTGTGCTCTCCCAGCAGGTCCACCAGCCGATAGCGCAATTCCAGGCTGCGCACTGGATCTTCGGTGAGTGCGATCTGCCTGGAGAGAGCCAGTTGCTCCACCTCCGGCAAGGCGTGGGACCGTGCGGCTGCGGTCAGAGCATCGAGCACGTCGAACGACTCGGTCTGCGCGACGGCCTGCTTCAACTCCTGCGCCATATCCGCTGTGCGATGCTGTGCATCCAGCACACTGACGCGCAATTCGATGGCCGCACCGGCCGGGTTGGCCGTCTTCAGCAGTCCCGCTGTCTCAGCCTCGACTGTCGCGCGCAAATTCGGCCTGCGCGCCAGCGCCAGCAGCCGGCTGCGGCTCTCCTCGGAAGGCTTGTCCCCTAGCGAACCGGCTGCGTATTCCTTGATCGCCTCCAGCAAATTACCCTGACTCTCTTCGATGGCGCCGGCCTGATAGCTGAACAGCGCTGGGTCAGCCAGACGCTCGCGCGCCTCTCGCAGTTGGGTCGATGCGGAAGCAAAATCGAAGTAATCCCAGAACACCGTGGCCGACTGCAGGTAACCGTTGGCATCGCCCGGATGCACCTCCGCCATGCGTGTCCAGTAAGGCGCGGCCTCACTCATGCGCCCGCGATCCGCGTAGATGTCCCCGATCCGCGCCAGTCTATCCAGGTTGTCCGGCCAGGCGTTCAGCAAGCGCTTCTCGATTGCAACGGCTTTGTCCGTATCTTCAGGATGGAAATAGGCGAGCGAGCGATACAAGGACGACGCCTGCTGGCCCAGCGCCTCATCGGCCGGATACTCAACTGCCAGTGCGTCGGCCGCGGCAACGCCCTCTTCAAAATGCGATTGCCACAGGCACGACTCCACCCAGAAACGCTCCGCAGCCGGGTTGGATTTGGCCAGAGAGGTCCAGTCTCCCTTGTCGATCTCCGGAGTTTGCCGCCGCAGCGTCTCCAGTTGCTCATCGAGCCTTCCGGTGCTGCTCAGCAGTTCAAAAAGCTGGTCGCGCAGATCGGGAGACTCCGCCCAATGCTCCCATAACAGTTTTTCCACCTCCGCAGGCTCATAGTGCTGAGAGCTTCTGTACTGCGCAAGCAGATTGCGAACGAAAGTCAGATCGTGCGGAAAGCGGTCATGGGCGTAGCGATCGACCTCCAGCGCGAGCGTTCTGTCCGGCGCCGGAGCCTGGCGCAGATACTCTTCCAGTTCGGTTCCGGAAAAGATCCCGGTCACCTTGCGCGAGAGCGCGGAGTAATCCGCCTTGCGCCGCTGGCGCAGATAGAAGCGGGCCAGCTTGGCGTACCATCCAGTGCCGAAGCTCGTGCCTTGAAACTGCTCGATGGCTCGCTGGTAGACATCCTCCTCGTGCGCATTCAAGCGGTTCTGTTCCAGGAATTGCGCCAGCTTCTCATAGAGTCCCGGGTCCTGCGGGTTGCGATCCAGTTCGCCGCGCAGCAGTTCAAGCGCATCGGGCAGCCTCTGCATGGCCACTAGTCGCGACAGAAAGCGGTCCAGCACCTGCGCGTATTCTCCAGAGCGGGCATTGCCCGCCGCCTGGCCGGCCACGGGTTTGCTGAACGCCGACGCAGCTTCGCCCTGTGTCGCGCCCAGCGGAACACCGTCCGCCCTGGCGGCTAGCTCCTTCAGCAGAGTCCGGTAGAGGGCAAACTCCTTCTCCGTCTGGTTTGTCCTGCTGTACACGTCGCCCATTTCCAGCGCTACTTCCACTCTGCGTCCATCATTCGGGAACTGCGCCAGAAACAGGGTTCCCTCGCGAATCACGGCATCGTTTTCGCTGTAGGCCGCGTAGGCGTCCATCAGCTTGGCGTGCAGCTCCGCACGCTCCTGAGATTTGGGAAAGCGCCGGTCGATCTCCGCCAGCAGTTCGGCGGCTTTGGCCCGGTGAAAGTAAGGTACGGCCAGTTGATCCTGCGTGGAGTACTCCGAAGCAGGCTGCTGAGAGTTGAAGAAGAGAGACAGAATGCCATTCAGGTAGCCCGGCCCGCGGTCCATGGTGGCGATGCTCTTGTAGAGCGCCAGATTCCCCGCACCCAGGCGCAGAGGCTGCTCCGGCGCGGTGAGCAGGATGCGCGTCAGCCCCGCCAGGCCCTTCTCTTCCGCATCAGGAGTCTTCTTGTCCGCAGCCAGCGCATAGTAGTACCGTGCAGCCTCGGGAAAATCCTGCACCCCTTCCAGTAGCCTGCCCAGCGCGTACAACTCATCCGCGCTCCACGCGGCTCCCCGCGCGTCTTTGCGCTCGCGGTACCCGGCAAGCACGGCCTTGGCCGCTTCAGGCTGGCCCTGCTGCTGAAAGATGTAAAAGAGCTTGGCCGCATCCCTCAGCGCATCGGCCCCGCCCTCCGGATTTGCCGCCAGCCTTGCCCGCAGCGCATCGCGGGTCTTGAGCGTCTGATGGCCGCTCTCCAGCATTTCGTAGTAGCTTTTGACCAACTCGGCCGGCCACAGCGGCTCAAAGCTGCGATCGAAGACCGCCAGCCCGTCCTTTGCCGAGCCGCGCGCGGACGCAACTTCCGCCTCGGCCCTGACCGGAAACAGCGAGTCTCCGGGGAATTCACTCCGAAAGCGCGCAATCAGCGCGGATGCGGCAGCATAATCCTTGCCAGTCAAATCGAAACTCAGTTCGCGCTCGTACACTGACTTCTCTCTGGGATAGCGCTGCTCCCAGCCGGCATATTCGCGCGCCGCAATCGTGCGCGGCAGCGCAAAGCGCTCCACCACGCCCAGCGTCTTCTCCCATGCCTTCCACGAACGCTCCGACTCAGCCGCCGTCCAGCGTTCCCGCGGGCTCGGCGCAGCCTGGCCAACCGTCTCCAGAGCCGCCAGCTCTTCCTGCGGTTTCAAGCGGCGCTCGTAGAAATCCGCCAAGTCAAGATTCGCGGCGGCCTTGTCGTCGGCTTTCTCCGCCCATATCTTCCAGTCGCGCTCGGCGGCATCGAAGTCCAGCGCTTTTTCGTCCTCCAGAGCCCGCAGCGAGTAGAGTGCCGCGCTGTTCCTGCTGGAGTTGATCAGAGCCGTCAGCTCCGGCCGCGCCTCGCGCGGAGAACGCCGGTAAAGCACCTCGCCGCCGGGCAGTTTCATCAGCCTGAAGAGCGCCTTTTCAACGCCCGATCCAGCCTCGGAATTTTCCAGCCAGGTGGAGAGGCCGTTGCCTGCTCCCAGCAGCAATCCGGGGTTCTGCCAGTACACCAGCGAAGCCGATGCGGTCAGGGCCACGGCTCCCAGAGCGAACGCTCCCAGAGCCATTGCCCTCACTTGTATCCCGAGACCGTCTTTCCGGGCCGCGTAAAACCTTTTGCCGGTGGAGGGTGCGAGCTGGCAGGCCAGGATTTCAGCCCTGACATTGGTGTCAGCGGAATCGGCGGGGGCATTAGTCCCCGATGGATGCTTTTCGTGAACGTTGCGCTCAAGGAACCACTTCAATTCGCACCTCCGCGCTGCCCAGATTGTGCGCCATATCTTCCGCCGTAACCGCCAGCACATACTCGCCCGCAGGCAACGCCTGCGGCAGCCAGAGCTGGCCTGTGCTCGCCTCCTGCGCGCGATCCCAGCGGAGGCTTACCGGGGCCAGTCCTTCCACGCGCGCCGTCAGCGTCCGCGTATTCTCTGAGGCGCTCACCTTCAGCGGGATCGTCTCCCCAGCCCGGTAGCGCGTCCGGTCCAGCCGCACCTTGACCGTGGGAGGAGTGGAGGCGATCACAAAACTCTTCGACTCGCGATAGACCTGCCCGTTCGAGTCGCGCAGCACCAGCCGCACCGGATAGCTGCCGTCCTTCATATCTGCCGGGGCAAGAAAGCGGGTCTGCCACACATCCTCGCCGGCCAGATAGCGCAACGGTTTTTCCAGGCCGAAGGGAAACAGGGCAATCACCGAGACAATCGCCTTGTCGGTATGCACGCGCAGCACCGGATCGCCAGGCCGGATCACGCGGGGCCGCAGCAGCGCGCGGGGCGCGGCCAGAAACGAATTGTACGGCGTGACGAACTTGTACCGGCGCGCGAGGCGAATGATTTCATTGATCGTGGCCTCGGTCTCTCCGTTGCGCTCAATCTCATCCAGCAGCGCCTGCACCCGCGCCCCTGCCCAAAGCCTCGGCAACTGGTCGTGTTCCAGGGCCTGCGCCGGCAACTCGGCTTTGCCCTCAGCCTTCAGCGCGCGCCCATCCTGCTGGCCGCTGACGCTGAAGCTCACATTCTTCTGCGGCTTCCAGTACTGGCCCACCCAGCGCGCCTCGCCGCCGTCGAAGACCGCATCCTCCAGCGCATACACCTTGTCCACCGCTGCCTGCGGAGCCACTGTCAGCTTCAGGTCACCAATCGGAGTCCGTCCCACCTTGCCCAGAAAAGCCGCCAGCTTATAGTCCACAGCCTCGGTGGAGAGCACCTGCTCCATCACTCCCCCATTGCGGCTTAGCATCCGCAGCAGAGGCAGATTCGCATCGTCGCCCACCGCAAAGACATCGGTCTTGGGCCGCCGGTCCGCGGGAATCTGCTTCCACTTCGCTGCATACCAATCTGCCAGTTTCCCGGTCTGAATCAGCCCGCGTGTGGTCTCGCCGTCGGTCAGCAGCACCAGCGCCGTGCCCGGCGCCGCGGAGTCCGGTCCGCTGACCTGGTTCAGTCCCGCCTCCAGAGCCTTCTGCAGGTCGGTTCCGCCGCGCAGATGACTCTGCCGCAGCCAGTTCATAGCCGCCGTAACGCTGGCCAACTCCGCTTTTACGGGAGCGGGTTTGAAGCTATCCACCCCGGTGTTGAAGAGCAGCAGATTGAACCTGTCCTCCGGCCCCAGGTTTTCCAGCAGCTTTGCCGCCGCCGCATAGCTTCGCTCCAGCTTTTCCCACTGCATCGAGAGCGAAGTATCCATCAGCACAATCACCGTGCGGCCGCCCTGACCCGGCTGGGCCGCGCTGGCCGCTGCAGGTGGAGACGAAAGTTGCGCCAGCGCCTCAAAGAAACCCGGTTCCGCTTGCGGCTTCTGCTTTCCATTCTGGCTGGCCGGGGAGTTTGTACCAGGCTCCGGACCGGCTAACTGGACCGACAGGGAAGCTACCGGGTTCGGATCGCGGAAGGCGATCACTTCAAGAGCGTTTTGGGACTCGTTTACCGCCCACGCCGCGGCAAAGTCCTCGGCCAGCTCGATGTTCGCCGCATCCACCGTTCCCCGGATCGTATGCTCGTCCTGTTGTTCGAAATGAAAGGGCAACAAATGGCCTTGCAGGGCGAAGTCCTTCAGCCGCGCGGCAGAGTGCAGCTCGAAGCGGATGGAGAGCTTTTGCACCTTCTGGCTGGCGTAAGCGTCTGGCTTGAGAGGCAGCAGAAAGTAACTCTTCCGCGCTGAGACGGGGATATGTTCGTGATATTCGATCTCCAGCCGCTTGGTGCCATAGGCCGGAATGGGAACGATATGCGCGCTGAAGACCGAGTTTCGCCGCGCATCGTCCTCCGTGCGCTCGCCCTGCTCCAGCAGTCCGGGATCGATGCTCTGACTCTTCAGCTCCTGATAGATCGCCTTGGCCCGCTTGCGCTCCAGAATCACGGCGGGGATGCGCACCGGGCCGTCCCAGACGGCAAAGTCGGAGACGGTGGTGCCACCGGGCAGGGCAAACAGATAGTTGCCCTCCTGCGGGCGGTTCGTGTGGTTGGTGAAGACCTGCCGCACCCATACCCGCGCGTCGCCGTTGTCCACATGAATCTCTATCTGCATCTCGGCGAGCGACAAAATCGCCGGATCGGGCGCCTGCTTATCCAGTGGAACCAGCACGCCGCTGTCGGCCTGAGCCGGCATCCGCATCAGGAGCAACAGCCCCAACATCCAACCGGTAACTCTCATCCCATTCCTCGTTCCGTCGGAGTAACTGTCACGCTAACTTGCTAATTTGCTACCTCTCCAGTGCCCTACAGCTTGTCCTCAGAGATCTTTACCAGGCCGTTTTCCGTGCCCACATACACCACACCGTTGTGAATGGCCAGCGCCGTCACATTCAGCGAGGGCAATCCCGCGGAGATCGTTTTCCAGCGAGTGCCTGAGGCGTCGCCCACCATCAATCCCTGGCTCAGCGTCCCGGCCAGCACCAGCCGCCCGTCCGTTACGATTGCCGTGGGATTCACCACCACTCCGGGCTGAGTTGCCTCGGTCGGCGTAACGCTGCCATCGGCCGCGAGGCGCATGACGCCGGCTCCATAGGTGCCCACCAGCCAATCGTTACCCACCGCGGCCAACCCGGTGATCCAGTTATGCTTCAGGCCGGAGGTCGCCGTGGTCAGATTTCTGCGGACCTGGCCGCCTGCCAGCAGTGAAAGCCCGCCCAGGGTCCCGGCCACCAGCCGGTCACCGCTGGCGCCGAGCGCATAAACGTGGTTGTTGACCAGCCCTTGAAAGGCATAGATGCTGTGCGCGCCGCTGTTGTCGAGGAACGTGATTCCCGCCGGAGTGGCCAGCGCCATGCCGTCGCCGTAGAGCGCCACGTCCGTCACATGATCGGCAATCAGTCCCGCATCGCGCCCCAGAACCTGCTTCTGCCGGCCGTCGCGGTCAAACATTGCCAGCCCATTGGCCGTGGCCACGGCCACCGCGCCGTGCCGGGCATCTTCCACAATCCGGTTTACGCAGAAGACGTGCTCGTTCTCAACGTGCCGAACCTGGCCGCCCGTGGCGGAGAGATTGGCGAGAATGTCGAGTCCCCGGTCGAAATAGCCCACCCAGAGCCTGCCGTCCGAGTCCACCAGCAGCGAGGAGATATGCCTGTCCGTCAGTTGCGAGCCGCCCCCTCCCAGAATCCTTTGCCACTCGCCGCCAGCCTCCAGCCGCAGCAGCCCGTCGCTGGCCAGCGCATAGCGGCTCTCTCCCACGGCAAGAAACTGTTCCACCGTCTGTTCTGCCGCGCCCGCGCTGCTCGCGGCGCGGGTTGCCGGGTCCGAGGCATCGGCATGAACCCGCGCCACAATCGGCCTTCTGGCTTTGACATCACTCTCCGGCCCAGCCAGCGGGACGCGCAGAACGCCGGCCTCCACCTGGCCCACCAGCAGCGAATCCCCATCGGCCAGCAAGGTATGGGCGTATCTTCCCTTGGCCAGAACCCGCGCAACCTTTCCCTCGCGAACCTCGGCCACGCCCATCGGAGTGCCTACGAAGGCGCGCCCTGCGCCAGCTCCACCTTCGCCAAGGGCAATCTGCTCCACCCGCTGGTCCGGCAACCCCTGTTCTTCGCCGATGCGCCCCGTCTGGCCGCCATGCCACCACAGCAGCCCGTCGTTCAGCGTGCCCACCCACAGTTCGGCCTCTGAGCCTGCCAGCGAAGTTACATAGACGTTGTCCGTCGTGGGGTGAAAATGCTTCAGAGTCTTGCCGTCGTAGATAAGCAGCCCCAGCTTCGCGGTGCCAATCAGCAATCGTCCCGAGGCCAGCGGCAGCAGCGCCGTAACGGCGCGCGCATCGTCCTGGCGGGCGCGAATCTGCCGGAAACGCTGGCCGTCGAAGACCAGAACGCCCTCGCCCAGGGTCGCGATGAGCAGTTCAGGCTGGCGAGAATTCGTCAGCATCCCCACCGTCATCTGCCCCAGGGGAGCGGCCGGCAGGTCAATTCCCACGCGGTAGATATGCTGGAGAGCCCCGCTGGCCTCGTAAACATAAAGTCCCGCCGGGCCGGCCAGATAAAGGCTCTCCTGGAACTGGACCGCGCTCTTGTAGACTGCCGGCGCCGAAATTCCTTCGAATCCCGGGTTCGGCTGCGTGTTCAGCGTCCGCTCTTCGACGCCCAGCAGTTCCTTCTGCGCCGCGTCTCGCCTCGACGAGAGGAGCGTGTGCTCCACGCGCCAAACCACGACTCCGCAGACCGCCATGCACACGAGTGCTGTCGCGATTGCAATAACCGCTACTCGCCGCCGGCTCAGTTTCATCGTGGATTCTCTATCCCTTGCAGGAGCGAACCCACAATAACCTAGAAACCGCCCAAAGGCAAATCAATTCCAGCCATCCAGCCGTGCAGAGGGCAAAAGAAAGCGGCGCCGCCACTGAAGGCAACGCCGCTCTTTGTTTCTCTTGCTCCAGACACCCATGCTGGGCGTCCTGGCCCGGTGCTTGCAGTTCGTTCTAGAACATGTTCCAGAGCGACTGGTTGTAGACCGCGTGGTGGAACTGCACCTCGGAGCCCTTGACGATGGTTCCCAGTTCGCGCGGGGAACGGTTGGCCACGGCCTGTTTCAGGTCCGCATAGCGGCCCTGCACATCCGCGCCGAGAATCTTCGCAATCCACGCCGACGACTGGAAGTCACCGATCGCCTTCTGGATGTTGTCGGGCAGATAGCGGCCGCCGGCGCGCAGGTTCTCCGCCGTCGAGATATCGCCGTCGATGCCGGTCTTGAAGATGCCGTAGAGCGCCAGGTAGGGGTTGGCGTCCGGGGCCACGGCGCGCACTTCAGTCCTCATGGACCGGTGGTTGCCGATGGGCACGCGCACCATGGCGCCGCGATCGACGGCCGAGGCGCGAATCTGGTTGGGGGCCTCAAAGTGCGGGTCCAGCCGCCGGTAGGCGTTCACGCTGGAGTTGAAGACCAGGCAAAGGTCCAGGGCATGGGTCAGGATGCGATCCAGGAAGTTCCAGCCGAACTTCGAGAGCTGCTCTTCGCCGTTCTCGTCCCAGAACAGGTTGGTCTTGCCCTTGGAAACCGAGACGTTGGTGTGCATGCCGCTGCCGTTCACGCCCACAACCGGCTTGGGCAGATAGCAGGCCGTGTAGCCCATGTTGTTGGCAATCTGCCGGGTCAGCAGCTTGTAGAGCTGGATCTGGTCGGCCGCGCCAACCGCTTCGGCGTAGCTGTAGTTGATCTCGAACTGGCTGGGCGCCACTTCCGGGTGATCCTTCTCGTTCTGGAAGCCCATGGCGCGCTGCACTTCGGCCGAGGTGTCGATGAACTGGCGCAGCGGGTCCAGCGGCAGCGAGTGATAGTAGCCGCCGGCGCTGATGAAGTCGAACTTGCCGGTCAGGTGGTAGTTGCTCTCGGCGTCCTTGCCGGCGAAGAGAAAGCCTTCGATCTCGGTGGCCGCGTTGAGGGTGTAGCCGTTGGTCTTGAACTGCTCGTCGGCGTAGGCCTTGAGCACGCCGCGCATGTCGCCGGAGTAGGTGGTTCCGTCCTTGTCGATGACGTTGCCGAAGACCAGCACCTTGCCGGTGCCAAAGACGTCGGCTGGCACCCAGTAGAAGGCGCTCCAGTCGATGCCCAGCCGCAGATCGCTCTCCTTCTGCGCCGTGAAGCCGCGGATCGACGAGCCGTCGAAGGTGAGGTTCTCATAGGCTCCGAGCAGAAACTTCTTGTCGTAATCCAGCAGGTGAAGGCGGCCCTCAAGGTCCGAGAACAACACGGTCACGGCCTTGATCCGCTTCTCGTCGGTCAGGTACTTCAAGCGTTTTTCGCGAATCTCGTCGGCCGCAACCCGGTTGGCGCGGTCGGCCTTGGCTTGGAGGTTGAGTTCTTCCAGCTCCTCATAGGTGAGAGCTAGAAAATTGCGGTAGTCAGTGGACATGTGTCTCCTTTTGGGCTGCAAATAAAGGTTTAGGACATTCGTCTGAATTATAGAGTCTCCGCATAAGGATTCCATGAGGAAATTCCCAGGAAACCGGTGAAAAAAATGGGCGCTTGCCAGTGAAGGGCCGCCAGAATCGCAACCTCGGGAACCACTGCGGGAACAGGGAAGGGAACTCGACTCGTTGCCTCTGTCCGGCGAACGCCACTTCCGCGCCTGGAAAAAACGAGGAACCTGCTAGAATCCTCTCAAGTTTTTACCGCACCCATGGCTGGCCCAAGGGAAACCTGCTTGAGCCGGGCGCATCCGCGGACCGTCTGCCGGAAGCAAACTGTCCGCTGTCGGCTGTTATAGCGGTTCTCCAGTTGCTGTAGAGGGAAACCATTGTCGCTGAGTGGCTTTTTCCTCAAGAAAAAGCCACCTTCTGTAGTACTGGAAACGCTACGTAAATTGGAGAACCGCTCTAGCTGTCTGCTGGATTGGTGGGCAATCGCTTGTCGTTGAGCTACATCCCTATCGGTTCCTTCTCCCGCGCCAGGCGCGCGCACGGCGCTGGATTGCGGGTGCTCCTGTTTGTTCTGGAGTGCGCGCTGGGGGTTGTGGCCGTCGTTTTTGTGTCGGCTCTTGCGCACTGGTCCGGATGGCTGCTTCCCGTGGCCTTGCTTCTTTACCTGCTGATCGTGGTTCCCACCGCTTTGCTGTGTGGATTCTGGCAGGCGGTTATTGTGTCGCTGTCGGCGGTGTTCGTGCACGGCTACTTCATTACGCGCCAGCCGAATGCCAGTCTGGCCGCCGATCCCGCCAACACGGTCACTTTGCTGGCCTTCGTGCTGGTCGCGCTGGTGGTCAGCCGGCTCTCGGCGCGCGTCACAGGGCACGCCCGCGAGGCCGAGTCCTGGGGCGGGCAAATGCGCGACCTCTACGAGTTCACCCGGCGCACGCTGGCGATGAATCTTCACCTCGAGCCGGGACCGCAACTGGCCGAACTGGTGCATGAGATCTTTGCGCTGGAGGCGGTGGCCGTCTTCGACGCGGACCTGCACAGGGTCTATCAGGCCGGTCTCTGGAGCCTGGACCCGCGGGAACTGGCGCAGAACGTCTACTACTTCGGAACCTCGGACGACGATCCCGATACAGGCCTAGGACGCCGCGTGCTCCGTCTGGGCGCCGCGCCCATCGGCAGCCTGGTGGTGCGCGGCGACACCAGCCCGTTGACCAACAACGCTATCGCCTCGCTGATCGCCATTACCTTCGACCGCTACCGGGCCTTTGCCAACGAGAGCCGCATCGAGACCGAACGGCGGACCGAGCAGTTGCGCTCCACCGTCCTGGACAGCCTGGCACACGCTTACAAGACACCGTTGACGGCCATCCGCGCGGCCTCGACGGGGCTGAGCGAGATGGGCCACCTATCCGAGGCGCAGGCGGAACTGGTCGCCCTCATCGATGAGCAGGCCGGCCTGCTTGCCAATCTGACCACGCGCCTGCTCACTACCGCCCGCCTGGATGCCGGCGAAGTCACCGTTCATGCCACGCCGGTGGGCGTAGCCACGCTGATCGAGGAGGTTGTGGCCAGCCTCAGCGACCGCCTGGCGGCCATGAAGGTGGTCATCGACCTCCCGGATGACGGCCTGGTGCTCCATTGCGACCGCCAGTTGATGGTCATGCTGCTGACGCAGTACATCGACAACGCCTGCAAGTACTCCATCTTCGGCACCACCATCACCATCCGCGCCGTGCAGGACCGCGCGGAGATCATCTTCTCAGTGCACAGCTACGGTCCCGTGATTCCCATCGCCGACCGCGAGCGCATCTTCGACCGCTACTATCGTTCCACCACTCATCCTGGCGCCCACTCCAACCGCGCCGCCGGCACCGGAATCGGCCTTTCGGTCGCCAAGCGCGTCGCCCTCATCCATGGCGGTTATGTCTGGGTCACCAGCGATGAGGTCGAGGGGACTACGTTTTTTGCGGCCATCCCTGCCTCCGCGCAGAAGAGGGTTTCCTTATGAAACAGAGTGTCATTCGCATTCTTCTTGTCGACGATGAATTGGCCATCCGCAGGGCGTTGCGGCCTCCGCTGGTTGAGCTCGGCTTCCAGGTGGTTGAAGCCTCGCGCGGAGAAGAGGCTCTGCAGATGCTTCGCGGGGGCGGCTTTGACGTGGTTCTGCTCGACGTAAACATGCCCGGCATCGGCGGTCTTGAGACGCTGCGCCGCATGAGAGCCCTCGCGCCCCGGCTGCCCATTCTCATGCTGACTGTCCGCGATGCGGAGGAGGAAAAAGTCGAGGCGCTCGAACTGGGAGCCGACGACTACGTGACCAAGCCCTTCAGCACCCGGGAACTCATCGCGCGCATCCGCACGGCGGTCCGCCGCGTTCAGGCTCCGGCCCGCGCCGAGGACGCGCCCATCGAGATCGGCGAACTCCGCCTCGACCCGGTCAAGCGCGTCGTCACCAGGCGCGGCCAGCCGGTGCACCTTACCCGCAAGGAGTTCGACATCCTCCACTGCCTGATGAGCCGCGCAGGCCGCGTCATCACCTACGCCCGTCTGCTCACCGCCGTCTGGGGCGCCGACTGCCGCGAAGAGGTCGAGTACCTGCGCACCTTCGTCCGCCAGTTGCGCAAGAAGATTGAAGACGATCCCTCCAATCCCGTGTATCTGCTTACAGATGTGTATGTGGGATACCGCTTTGCCGACACGCAGATGTTCACTGAAGAAACCGCGGATAGCGCAACTCAGGCCTCCCCGGAAGAAGCGTCCTGAACAGATGCCGCAGGGCCGCGGCTGGTTCCAATGAAATGCCGCCAGCAGGCGGTTTACCAAGTCGTTACTGACGGTTGGACGACAAACCGACCGGAACCTTGAAGAAACTTGCGAGTTGAAGCGTTTTCTATCTTTCGTGCGTCTCCCTATTTGCTACGCACGTGCGTTGTGTGTAGTTCCGGAGAATGATGCTTTGGTGATTTGATCCTTTGTTTTTTTGGTCTTGCTTTTCGGGTCGCCCGGCGGGGGCCGGACTTTTCAAGAAAGTGAGTTTTTCATGAAAAGCATTTGTAGTCTGCCGCTTCTTCTTCTTGGCCTTTGCCTCTCGACGCTCGCAGGGGCACAAACAAGTACAACGTTGTTTGTAACAACCGACATGGACTGCAACTGGAAGCTCGATGGACACTCCATGGACCCGCTCAAGGCTGGCGACTACAAGGTCATTCCGGTCTCACCGGGCGAACATCTCATCCAAGCCTCTGCCACCGATGGGGTGGCCACAAATCGCATTACATTTAACACCACAATTCCCACCAAAATGGATGTCGATCTGGGCAAGTTTCTTGTGGGGATCCAACTGAAAAGTCTGCACGATCCGCAACTGAAAATGCAACACGCTGAGACAGCCGGAGAGCCAGCCGAGGCCGAGGCCGTGCTGAATCCCACTTGGACCGACCCCGCCACCGGGCTGATGTGGACCAAAAAGGACAACGGCTCGGTTGTGGATTGGAACCAGGCCGACGCCTATTGCTCCAATTTGCAGCTTGCGGGCTACAAAGACTGGCGTCTGCCCACCATTGAGGAGTTGCAAGGGATATACGATCCCAGCGTCAGTGTTCGAAAAGTGGTTGATACTGGAGAGACGTACAACGTGCATGTAAAGGGAAATCTCAAGCTCACCGGATGGGACTGGAGCAGTAATCAAGGAGATGCTCCGGGGAAGGCGTGGCAGATGGCATGGGGATTCAATTTCGGCGGCTTCGGCGTCCGTGAGCAGCGGGTCTCCTTCCCTCTCAAATTCGACTTCAACAGTCGTGCGCTGTGTGTGCGTCGTTCCGGAGAATGATGGCTGTGATTGGATGCTTTTGGGTGATTTGGTCTTTTGTTTCTTTGTTGTTGGCGAGTTTCCATTTCTCAGGAAGGTCGCCGGGTGCTCCAGGTCCCGATTCTGGGACCTGGGAAACCACGAATCTCATGCGGGCGAGAAGCGAGCCGCTGTCCCCACCGCAGGTGGCTACTCGTCGTAGTGCAGCAGGCTGAAGACGTCGTACTCCGTAAAGCGGTCGCGACCCTTCAGGAAGTCCAGTTCCACGGCAAAGGCCAGCCCGGCGATCTCTCCGCCCAACTGCTTCACCAGCTTGATGGTAGCTTCCATGGTGCCTCCAGTGGCCAGCAGGTCGTCCACCAGCACCACGCGCTGGCCGGGCGCGATCGCGTCCAGGTGAATCTCCAGCGTGTCGGAGCCATACTCCAGGTCATAAGTTACCCGCGCCACCGGAGCCGGCAGCTTGCGCGGCTTGCGAACGGGCACGAAGCCCGCGTTCAGCCGGTAGGCCAGCGCTGGCCCAAAGATGAATCCCCGCGCCTCGATGCCCAGCACCAGGTCAATCTTGCGCTCGATATAGTGCGCCGCCAGCGCGTCAATCAGCTTGGCAAAGCCGGTTTTGTCCTTGAGCAGCGTGGTGATGTCGTAGAACAGAATCCCCGGCTTGGGAAAATCCGGCACCGTGCGTACCAGCGTTTTCAGGGCTTCCACATCGATGGGCTTGATTGCTTCGGGCATACGTCCATTCCTTCCTGAATGAATGAGGCATGAAAGTTTTTTGCGGGAAGGGAACAGGCAATTGCGGTTCGCTTCCCTACAGATTATAGCGAGGAGGGGCGTAGTAGCGAGTCAGCAAGTCAGCGAGTCGGCAAGTCAGCAAAATTGATGGCTGGAATAGTGCATTTCCTCACCAAGCGCCGCCAGCACGCGCAAGCGCTGACTTGCCGACTCGCTGACTTGCTACCACGCCCCATCGATCCGGAATGAACTAAGCTCCTCGGCCTCGCTCTCGTCCAGATAGTGCTCGATCAGGTGGTCCACGCGAGCGCCGCGCGGCCCGCGGCGCAGGCTGGCCCGCAGTTCGGCCAGCGTATCAGCCGTGCCCGAGGCCACCACCTCCACCTCGCCCTCTTCGGTGTTGCGCACCCAGCCGCGCAGGTCCAGCTCGGCGGCCTCCCGCTGCACAAACCAGCGGAAGCCCACCCCCTGCACGCGCCCTTGAATCAGAAAGTGAAGAACCATAGGAAAGAACCATGGTCAGTTTTGCAGATGCGCCGCCCTGGCGCAACCGGGAGCAGATGGCCCCACCGCAGGTGGCGCGCTACACTGGACTTCACCATGGTTTTTGTCCTCGACAACTACGATTCGTTTACCTACAACCTTGTCCAATATCTCGGAGAGTTGGGCGCCAAGGTTGAGGTGTATCGCAACGATGAACTCACCGTGGAACAGGTCGAGGCGCTCCATCCCGAGCGCATCCTGCTATCGCCTGGCCCCTGCACCCCGTCCGAGGCCGGCATTCTGGTTCCGCTGGTGCGCCGCATGGCCGGCAAAGTGCCCATTCTTGGCGTCTGCCTGGGCCACCAGGCCATCGGCGAGGCCTTTGGCGGCCAGGTCGTCCGCGCCAGCCACCTGATGCACGGCAAGACCAGCCCGGTCACCCACGACGGCAAGGGCATCTTCGCCGGACTCGACAGCCCGCTTACCTGCACCCGCTATCACTCGCTGATCGTCGCCGAGGAGTCTCTCCCCGCGGAATTGATGGTTACCGCCCGCACCCCGGAAAGCGACGGGGGCTCTGTCATCATGGGCCTGCGCCATCGCACGCTGCCCATCGAAGGCGTGCAGTTCCACCCAGAGAGCGTGCTGACCCAGTGCGGCCACGAAATGATCCGCAACTTCCTGAGCATGTAGAGGACATTGAACGAGCCATGCGCCGCAACTGCCCGATCTTCCGCGTAACTCAGGCCGGATTCCTCTGGCTGGCGGCTCTCGCGCTGGCGCCGGGTTTGTGCGCCCAGGCTGCTGTGCCGGAGGCCGGCCCCATCGCCATCGTCCCGCTCGACAGCAAGAACCCCGACGCCGCAGCCAAAGTGACTGGCGCGCTCGAAGTCACCCTGGGAAAGGCCATCATCGCCGCCAGCGGCACAGTCACCTCCGGCAGCCAGACCACTGAGGTACTACTGCCGCATCGCGGCATGCTGCGCGTCTGCGCCTCCACCACCATCAAGCTGGCCGCCGACACCAGTGTTCCTGCCGGCGAGACGCCCGGCCTGATGATGGCCATGGATCACGGCGCCGTCGAGGCCAGCTTCGCCACCGGCCGCAACTCCGACATTCTGCTCACCCCGGACTTTCGCATCCTCATAGGCGGTCCCGGCGCGGCGGAGGTCAAGGTCCGTCTCGGCCAGCATGGCGACACCTGCGTGGACAATGCCGGCACAAACGCCCCCTACGTGCTGGTCACCAGCGTCTTCGAGGGCGGCGATTACCGCGTACAGTCCGGGCAGCGTGTGATGTTTGAGCACGGCAGCCTGCACAAGGTGGTGGACAACGAAAAGGAGCCTTGCGGCTGTCCGCCCCCGCCAAAAGGCGGCAACGAATTTCCGTTGGCCCAGAGCGAAGGCCTTGCGCCCCTGCCCAAGCCAGCTCCGAATGCTGTCTCCCTGACTTCAGCTCCACCGCAGGCCATTGAGCCGCTGGTGTACAAAAGCGCCGCCCACGCCGCCCAGCCCGCCGCGGACGCTACTATTGCGGCCGGCACAGCAAACTCGCCCGCCGCTCAGCCCGCATCTCAGAAGAAGCCTGGAATCCTGACAAAGATTGGCCGCTTCTTCAAGCGCATCTTCGGCGCGGAGTGAAAAAGGCAGGGAACAGCCACTCCGGCGACGAAGACCTGTCGCTGGGGACCCCGGCACAAGGGTAGGCTTTCAAAAAGCGCGAAAAGGAGGCATTTCCTGAAAAAAAGAGCTCTTTTTGAACCAGAAAACGGCCAAAATTCGGGGTTTGAGGTTACCGATCAGTTAACAGGCAATAATTTCATGTTATTTATTTTGTGCAAGTTACGGGTGATTTAAGGGCCGAAAGATGGCCTCCACATGGCTAGGGGGGTGGGGGGTGCCTTGGTACGGATCGGCCCATCCGAGAAGGGCAATCCGACTTCAGGGTAGCAGAATGCTGGAAATGATCTGCAAGGTTTCCCATCCTTGCCGCGATAAAACTGCGTCAAGGATGGGGCACCCGGCGCTTGACAGAGACGACGCTGTCATACATGGGGCACCCGTTCCGGTCAATTCTGAGAAGTCCACAAACTGTTCCCTATTCCCTCGTCCTACATCTCCCTCGCGCGCTCGATGGCGCGAATTACGGCCTGAGCTTTGTTCATCGACTCCTTGTGCTCCAATTCAGGTACTGAATCGGCCACAATTCCCGCTCCGGCTTGCACGTAGCCCTTGCCGCCTGTGGCCAGCATCGACCGGATGGCGATGCAGGAGTCGAGGTTGCCGGAGAAATCCGCGTAGAGGACCGCGCCGCCATAGGTTCCGCGCCGCGCCGGCTCCAGTTCTTCAAGGATTTCCATGGCCCGCACCTTGGGTGCGCCACTGAGTGTGCCGGCGGGGAAGCAGGCGCGCAGGGCGTCGACGGCGGTCAGCTCCGGCTTGAGCGTGCCCTGGATGGCGCTGACAATGTGCATGACGTGCGAGTAGCGCTCGATGTACATCAGCTTGTCCACCTTCACGCTGCCGAACTGGCTCACCCGGCCCACGTCGTTGCGGCCCAGGTCCACCAGCATCACGTGCTCGGCGCGCTCCTTCTCGTCGTGGAGCATCTCTTCGCCCAACGCCTGGTCTTCGGCCTCCGTGGCGCCGCGCGGACGCGTTCCGGCAATCGGCCGGTACTCCACCTTGCCCTGATGCACGCGCACCAGCAGCTCCGGCGACGAGCCCGCCAGTTCGAGGGTCTCCGACCCCTTTTTCCTCTTGGTTGAGTGTTTTGGAAAGTCCGGCACACTGCCCAGCGGCCCCTCCGGCGCAAAGCGCAAAAAGTACATATATGGGCTGGGGTTCACGGTGCGCAGCGCGCGGTAGACCTGGAAGCTGTCGGCCTCCGGCACAACATCGAAGCGCTGCGAGAGGACAGCTTGAAAGATGTCGCCCGCGGCAATGTATTCCTTGATGCGGTTCACACCGGCCAGGAAGTCCTTTTTGGCAGTCCTGTGCTTCACCTTCAGCTTGTCTTTGCCGTGCTGCGCGGAGAGTTTGGGCAGCGGCTGGGAGAGCCGTTTTTCCATTTTGTTGAGCCGCTCCACAGCCTTGTCGTAGACCGCTCCGGGGGCCGCGGCCGCCTTGCCGCGCGTGACGTCGGCCGTCACCACCAGCCAGATCTCCTTGCGCACATGGTCGAATGCCAGCACCTCGTCGAAGAAGAGCAGGCAGGCGTCGGGAACGCCCAACTCATCCTTGGCCAGTTCCGGCAGCCGCTCGATCTGCCGCACCGCGTCGTAGGAGAAAAATCCTACCGCTCCGGCGGTAAACGGCGGCAGACCGGGCAGCCGCGCCGGATGATGTCCGCCCAGCGCCCGCCGCAGCACGGCAAAGATGTCGTCCTCGATCTGGACCACCTTCTTGCCTTCGGTGATGGTGATCTCGCGCCCGCGCGCCACGATGCGCTTGAAGGGTTGAAGGCCGATAAAGGTGTAGCGGCCCACCTGTTCGCCGTTCTCGACCGATTCCAGCAGGAAACACTCCCGCTCCGGCCAGGCAGCGCGCAGAAACGCCGAGACCGGCGTCTCCAGGTCGGCTGCGAGTATGCGGCAAACAGGAACAAGCGTGTGCTCTTTGGCGAGCGCGAGGAACTCCTTGCGGCTGGGCTGGACGGAATATGCAGAGGCTTTCACAGCAACAGTGTAACTGTTCCGGCGTGCGTTTTTTGCTGAACGCGGGGAGCAGTGTTAGAACGAGTGAATGAACTCTGACCCGTTTGAAGTCTCCCGCCGCGCCTTCCTGAAAACCGCCGGAGCTGTTCCTGTTGCCGCTTCACTCTCATCGCTGGGTACGGCATTGCCTGCGCCCGAAGCTTCTGACAAGAGAATCGGAGAATGGTCCGAAGATGCAGCCGGTCTGCCCTGTTACCGCTATCTGGGCCCGCTTCCGGTCGTCCCGCCTTCCAGCAGAATCAGCGCATCGTATCTGCCCGAGGACCCCTTTTTCCTGTTGGGCAACTACCGGCTGACGCTCATCGCTCATGCCAGCGGCCACTACCAGATCCTGAGCGGGGAGCGAGCCTGGGGCAAGCTCAATCAAGGCCCGGAGCAGTGGAGCGGGTTGAACGATGCGGCGGTCGAAGTGGCCGGGAAGCGAGTCGAGCTGGTAGGCGTGAATTGCCCCGCGGCGCGGCAGGCGGAGAAGCAATTCGGCGTGGGATATGCGCAATACCGGTACTCTCCGCTTCCGGATCTGAGTGTCACGCGGACCCTCTCCGTGTTGCCTTCCAAGGGGCTGGGCGACGGCACTTCGGCATTTCTGGTGGCGGTGCGGATGAAGAACACGGGCCAGCAGCCGCTGGATGCCGCGTATCTGGAGAATGTGGGCGCGGCCTACGCGCAGATCATCGCCGAGTGGGATACGGACCGGAATCTGGTGAAGTACAGCAACCGGGTGGTGCGCGCGGCCGATCATGTACGGTGCATTGTTCAGGCCAAGGAGCCGCGCCCCCTGCTGTTTTCTCAGGACGGCAGGATGTCGCGTTTCGAGGGCGCGCCGCCCTCGCTTTTCGTCAAGCTGATCCCCCGGCAGAATGCGGCCGAGCCAACGCTTACCGTGGAAAAGGACGCTGCCGGAGTGGATCGTCTGGGCGTCCGCGCAGTTTGCACTCTCGCAGCGGGCCAGGAGACCGCCTTCCACTTTCTGGTGGGCTATGTATTTTCGGAGGCCGAGCTCGACCCCCTTGCCGCCAAAATAACGGTGGCCATGGGAGACTCCTCCGCGCCGCACTTTCAGCAGGACTGGAGCCGCATCGTTCCCGCCTTCAAGGGCGAAACGGACGGCGAACTTCGCCGCGAGATGCGGTGGAACGCCGCCGTGCTGGAAGAGATGGCCACATGGCGGGAGTATTACGACGAGACCGTCATCCCGCAGGGCATGGTCTATGACTACGAGTGGGGAATGATGGCCAGCAGCCGCGATCTGGCGCAGCAGGCGCTGCCGTTTTGCCACACCAATCCCGCGCTGGCGCGATCCACGTTGCGCTTTATCATGAAGCGCACGCTACCCGATGGCGAAATCAAGCTGGACGATCTTGGCTTCGGCTGGTGTCCGCACAGTGGGCGGCTGACCAGCGACCAGCAGCTCTACTTCTTCATGCTGCTGAACGAATACCTGCGCGTGACGGGCGACACGTCCATTCTCACCGAGAAGATTTCGTACTATCCCGCCGAGCGCGGAGGGCAGGGAACTGGGCTGGAGCACGTTCGCGATGCTTTCCTGTTTCTGCGCGACCGCATCGGCGTGGGACGCCACGGGCTGATGAAGCTGTGGAACTCCGACTGGAACGACATGTTCTTCTTCTGGCCCACAACGGAGTCTTACAACCGCATCTTCGACACCTCCGAATCGCACATGAACACCGCCATGGCCGTGGTGATTCTAGGCGATCTGGCCTCCACGCTCGACCGGCTGGGCAGCGCAGAGGACGCGGAGTTGACGGCCGCATTGCGGCAGCATCGCGAAGGGCTGCGCGAGGCCTACATGAGCGACTGGGGCGCGCGGCCGTTTCCCCGGCGGATGTACTTTCAGCACGGGCAGCCGGTGGGCGAAGACGGCATGTGGCTGGAGCCGCAGGGCTTTACGCTGCTGATTCCGGAACTCCCAGCCGACCGCAAGCGCGCGCTTTACCACGAAATTCAGGAGCGGCTGATGAAGGGCGAAGCGATGGGCGCAAAGCAAGTTGAAAAGCCGATTCAGAAACTGGATACTCTGCCCGGAGCGCGCGAAAATGGCGGATTCTGGTATGCGCTGAACGGCCCGCTGGTTCTAGGCGTGGCTGGCTTCGATCAGTGGGAGGCTCAGAAACTGCTGCGGCGCATGACCTTTGCCAACTATCAGCGGCACTTTCCGGCCTACTGGACGGGGCAGTGGACGGCCAGCGACAGCCTCGACTCGGCTTCGCTTGTCACCGAGGGGCTCTCGGTTTACCTCACCTATTGCGCTCATGCTCACGCGTGGCCGCTTTACCTTTATCTGCGCTTGCAGGAGGATGGAGGCGCGGCGAAAGCTGTCTAGAAGCTGTTTCATAACCTTCTGAGTACGATCATGAAGCAGGCGATGTGGAAGAAGGCTTCATAGATGTGAAGCAAGCGGTCGTAGCGAACCACCAAGTGCCGGAAGTTGCCCAGCCATGC
>Ga0326728_10000834_pt1 | contig 116053 bp, 93 predicted proteins | sample MB3enrmetagenome_FD_207602 | JGI IMG/M metagenome (GOLD analysis project Ga0326728, IMG submission 207602) | Lab enriched peat soil microbial communities from McLean, Ithaca, NY, United States - MB31MN | ecosystem: Environmental > Terrestrial > Soil > Wetlands > Peat | place: USA: New York... | reverse complement strand
TTTGATGCTTCCGTCGAGAGCCCGCAGCGATTCTTGCTTGCCGCAGTGCGCGGCTTGTTCCGCCTGCACGCCGAGGATGGCCGCCTGGAGGCCATCGCCAGTCCGGAGCCGACGGACGGCGTCCAGAGCCTGTGCCCGGACACTCAAGGCAGACTCTGGGCGGCCGGAGACCAGTTGCACTTGTCGAGCGATGGCGGCCAGCACTGGGAGCTGGTGGATCTCCCCATGCTCTCCCCAAGCCGGGTCAAGCGGATTCGGCCGGATCCGCAGAACCCCCGTGGCATGATTCTGTCCCTGTTCGACCGCGGCGTCGTGTTCCTGGAATGGTGACGCTCCGCCACTTGCCGGCCTCCTATAATAAGGCGTGGATCTGGAAAAAGCCCTGCTGCGCAAGGTCGGCGAGGCGATCGGCCGTTTCAAGATGATCCGCGATGGAGACCGCGTGGCGGTCGCTCTCTCCGGGGGCAAGGACTCGCTCACCCTGCTCGAGGTCCTGCTGTTGCTCGCTAAGCGCGCCCCAATTGAGTTTTCCGTGTGCGCCTTCACCATCGAGCAGGGCAAGTTCCTCAGGCCTATCGAGCCGCTGGCCGAGTACCTCAAGAACCGAGGGGTCGCCTGGACCTACTTCCGCGACGCCCCATCGCTGCACCTGATCGAAGACCAGCCCGAGCATGGCTGCGATCTCTGCAGCCGTTACCGCCGCCGGGCGGTTTACGAGGTGGCGCGCGGCCTGGGCTCCAACGTCATCGCCCTGGGCCACACCGCCGACGATTTCTGCGAGGCGCTGCTCCGCAACACGCTGTTCACCGGCAAGCTGAGCGCGCTGCCGCCGGTCACGCACTCCCGCGACAAGGAATTCCGCCTCATCCGGCCGCTGCTGCTGGTTACCGAGGACCTCACCCGCCGCTATGCCGAGCTGCTCGGCGCGCCGCTCGTCCCCTGCGGCTGCTCGCAGCGCACCGGCACGGTGCGCGAATCGCTGCGCGGCCTGTTCGCCGGCCTGGAAGAGTGCTACCCGAATCTCAAAGAGAACATGCTGGCCGCCATGGGCAATCTGGACACCGGCCGCCTGCTGGATGTCCGCTTCCTGGACCTGGATGGGCAAGAGCCGCCCCCACTGCCGCCCCATCTGCCGGTTGACCTGCCCGCCCGCGAATGAGAAGATAGGGATCTTCCCCCATGGTCTTGGGCTGTAGAACCGCACAGTAAGAATGTATGAGACTGCTACCACGCCAGGAAAAGTTCTTCAACTCGTTTGTCAAGCAGGTTCGCCTGATCTCGGAGGCCTCCCGCCTGCTTCTGGAAGCCGTGAAGGACGGCAATTCCCACCTTTCCCGGGCGGCCGTGCGCATACAGCAGCTCGAGCACGAGGGCGACGAGATCATTCACGACACTTTCACCCGGCTCAACCAGACCTTTATCACGCCCATCGACCCCGAGGACATCCACTCCCTTTCTTCCCGGCTGGACGATGTGCTGGACGGCATTGAAGACGCCGCCTACCGGATGGTGGCCTACCGCCTGGAGCCTATCCCGCCCACCGTGGTCGAGCTCTGCCAGGTGGTCTACGATTGCGCCTTGTCGCTGGAGAAGGCCTTCGAGGCGCTGGATAAGGACAAGAAGCTGCTCGACCACTGCATCGAGGTCAACCGGCTCGAGGACTACGCCGACCAGTTGGTGCGCCGCGCCGTCGCCGATCTGTTCCAGCAGGAAACCGATCCCATCGCGCTGATCAAGCAGAAGGAGATCTACGAATTCCTGGAGGACACCACCGACCGGTGCGAGGACGTCGCCGACGTGCTGCAGAGCGTGGTGGTCAAGAACAGCTAGTACCCGCCCCGTTCCTCCCCCATGTCTCCCACGCTGATCCTGGTCACGGTGATCATCGCGGTTGCGCTGTTCTTCGATTTCGTCAATGGCTTTCACGACGCGGCCAACTCTGTAGCTACGGTGGTCGCCACGCGGGTGCTCACCCCGATGCAGGCGGTAATGTGGGCCGCGGTTTTCAATTTCGTCTCCGCCTTCAGCTACGGCACGGGCGTGGCGAAGACCGTCGGCGAGGGCATGGTCAACCTGAGTTTTGTCACCCCCTACGTGATCCTGGCGGGATTGGCCGGGGCGATCGCCTGGGACCTGCTCACCTGGTGGCTCGGCCTGCCTACCAGCTCCTCGCATGCGCTTTTCGGCGGATACGCCGGCGCCGCCATGGCGCGCTCGGTGATTCTCGGGCGCCACGCCCTCGATCCGATCATCTGGAGCGGTTGGATCAAGACGCTGGTGTTCATGGTGCTGGCCCCGCTGATCGGGATGGTGGTCGCCTATTTCCTGGTGATCGGCGTCTACTGGATCTTCCGGCGCTCCACGCCCAAGAAGATGGACGTCGATTTCCGCCGCCTGCAATTGGTCTCGGCGGCCTTCCACAGCTTCGCCCACGGCACCAACGACGCGCAGAAGACCATGGGGATTATCACCGGAGTTCTGCTCACGGCCGGGTACATTCACGCTTTCCGTGTACCCACCTGGGTCATCCTCTCGGCGGGCGCGGCGATCGGTCTGGGGACCTTGTCCGGAGGCTGGCGCATCGTGCACACCATGGGCGGGCGCATCACCCGTCTCAAGCCGCGCAGCGGGTTCTGCGCGGAGCTGGGCTCGGCCATCTCCATCCTGACCGCGACGGCGCTGGGCGTGGGCGTCTCGACCACGCACGTGATCACCGGAGCGATCGCCGGCGTGGGCTCCACGCGGCGCGTCAAAGCGGTGCGCTGGGGAGTAGCCGCCAACATCCTGTGGGCCTGGTTTTTGACCATTCCGGCAGCCGCCACGGTGGCCTGGCTCGCTTACTCGGCTCTGCATGCGGGAGGGTGGGATGCCCGATGAGTTCAGCGCCAAGACCGCGCTGGTGACGGGCGCTTCGCGGGGCATTGGGGCGGCCACCGCCGTCGCACTGGCGCGGCGCGGCGTGGCCCGCGTCCTGGTTCACTACAATCGCCATCGGGAAGGCGCTCTGGAAACGCTCGATCGGGTGCGCGCGGCAGGCGCCGACGGCGAAGCGCTGGGCGCCGATCTCGCCACCCTCGCGGGAATCGAGAGCCTGCTGCCGCAGTTGCCCGAGATCGACATTCTGATCAACAACGCCGGCTCGCTGGTCCGGCGCGCCCGCCTGCTGGAGTTCACGCCCCAGCTCTACGACGAGGTGATGACCCTCAACGTCCGGAGCGTCTGGGCCATCACGCAGGCCGTGGCGCCGGCGATGATCCGCAAAGGCGGCGGCATCGTCGTCAACCTGAGTTCCATCGCGGCCCGCAACGGGGGAGGCCCCGGTGCCACCGTCTACGCCGCCGCCAAAGCCGCCGTGGTGGCCATCACCAAGGGGCTGGCCAAGGAACTGGCGCCGCAAGGGATTCGCGTCAACGCGGTCAGCCCCGGCACCGTGGACAACGACTTCCACCGCGAGTTCTCCACTCGCCAGACCCTGGACAACGTCCTCGCCGCCACCCCCGCCGGCCGTCTGGGAACCAACGAAGACGTCGCGGACGTCATCGTCTTCCTCTGCTCCGACGCCGCTCGCTACCTCCACGGCCAGACCATCGAGGTCAACGGCGGCGTTCTGGCGCCGTGAAGGCCCAATGGCGCTCAACAACCGCCTCCGTCGGCTAGTATAATGGTCACCTCGCATGGAGAGACCCATTCGATTGCGGACTGTTGCGGTCCTCTCGATTGTCTTCACATATTCCTTCTTTATTGAGTACCTGCCGCCGTTCTCGCGAGTTCACGTGCCTTACGATCTGGAGGGATATCACTTCTCCCTGGTCAACTTCGCATTTCAATCCCTGCGCGAGGGACGCTTCCCGGAATGGGACTGGGCGCAGTACAGTGGCATCAGCTTTGTCGGGAATACTCAGGCGGCGCTGTTCTACCCCCCCATGTGGCTGGTCTTCGTCGCGAACGTCGGTCGAAAATCGCTCTCGTTTCAGAGCCTTCAGTCACTGGTGTTTGCGCATGTGTGGCTCGCCTTCTTCCTTTCCTACCGCTGGCTGCGATACAAGCGGCTGGGGGAGTTGGCGAGCGCCATGGGCGCCGGTGTATTCGCCTATAGCGGTTACATGCTGCTCCAACTCCAGCACTTCGGACTGGTAGCCGGCTACGCATGGATGCCTCTGGGGCTGTGGGGCATCGATCAGACCATCCAGGAGCGCCGCTGGCAGCCGCTGTGCAAGGTGGTGGCCGCCTCGGCGCTGTGCTTTCTCGCGGGCTATCCGCCCACTTGGTTCGTGTTTGCCGTCTGCGTGGTCGGCTATGCCGCGTGGCGATGGAAGGCGGTCGCGGGCGTCATCCTGGCTTTGGGCGCATCTTTGGCCATCGCCATGGTCCAGATTCTGCCCACCCTGGAGGCCATGTCGCTAAAAGCGCCCGAGATTAAGTATGGGAGCGGCATCCGAGCCCTGGATTTCTATATTTCGTACCTTGTGCCGAACTACTTCGATTTCGGATTGCATGTGCCCGCGGGCACGAACCCCGGCCGCGAGTATCTCTATTTGGGAGCGCCTGCCATTTTCGGCCTGCTTTGTCTCGCGCGCCGGCGCCGTTGGCGCGATGTGATGCCCTTGCTGGCCATGGGGGGCGTAACTGCGGTCGTGGTAACGAACCCATTCGGCTTGGTCTGGCAGATTGTCCGCCATTCCAGCCTGCTGGTTCAGATCTGCCGGGATTGGTATTTCCTGGCGGGCCTGACTCTGGCGGTTGCGCCGCTGGCGGCCGTGGGAATCGACCATTGCCTGCGGCAGTCCCGCCGGCCGCGCGGCAACTGGCTCGCCTATCTGGCCATCGCGCTCCTGGCGGGTTGGTCGGTGCGTGAATTGATGGTGGGGCTGCCGGGCGGGCCGGGTTTTCCGCCAGGCTGGGGGTCGGCTGTCGAAGCGGTGATCGCTCTGGGGTTATTCGCTCTCGCGATCTGCGTTCTGCCAACGCAACGCGGCGCGCTGCGGACCTGCCTGGCCGCCGTCTTACTGCTCACGGTGGGAGTCGATTACAAGGTCTTTGGGACCAGCAAGCGCTTTAACGCCGTCCCGGGGCGCGTTGACTTCAAAGGCAGCTCGTTCAACGGCATGGACGACGCCGTCTATCGCCAGCTCTGCTCCCATCCGGAGTTCCGGGTCGCCATGGACCAGACGGGCCCCTTCCCCGGCGAGATCCGCCTCCAGGGTCTCCGGACGCCGCAAGGATTCGATCCTCTTCTGACCGCTTCATACACGAAGCTGATGGGGAAACTGGGGCGTTTTACGTCGGACCGGGACATCGAAATCGACTCGGCCAACCAGCCGGCGTTGCGTCTGCTCGGGGTTCGCTATTTCATCACCAGCGAGGGCGGCCCGCAGTACCCGCGCCTGCTCAAGGACCCGCGTTTCCGGTTGCTCGAGCCTTCGCAGTCTTACTACAAGGTGTTTGAATTGCAGGATGCCCGGCCATCCTATGGCTGGGTTGAAGAGGACGGAACCGGCTCGGTGCAGCGCTTGGCGTGGACGCCCGAATTCCGAGCGTTCCTGGTGCGTTCCGGCACTGGCGGAGAGTTCGCTTTGTCGGAGCAGTTCTTCCCTGGATGGCGAGCCACCGTCGATGGAGCGCCCGCGAGCATCGAGCCTTGGAGCACCGCGTTTCAGACCGTCCGGACGCCGCCCGGAGAGCATCGGATCGAGTTTCGCTTTCACTCCACTGGCCTGCGTGTGGGCGCGCTGGTGAGTCTGGCGGCCCTTCTCGGACTCTGTCTGGCGATACTAGCGCCCAGCGGGCTCAAGCGCCCCACATGAAGGCTCGCCGGGTCGCCATTCCCGCGCTCCTCTCGATGTTGTCGTTAGCCCCCGGCCGTTGCCTCCCAACGCCGGCGGCGCCATCGCCAATGAGGCCCGCCCACGCAGCGTTCCCGGCCGGCCGCTACGCCAGCGGAGGGTTCGCTATGATAAGCACAGAAGCACCATGCTCAGGTATTTAGTCCTGATTCTTTTCGCCGGTACGGCGGCTTTTGCGCAGCGCTACGAGGTCGGCGCGACCATCGGCTACGGGATTTACCGGGACGGCACTATCTATTCGGATGCCGGGACGGCCGACGCAGGGATTCGGAACCGCTTCGCGGCCGGAATCCTCCTGACCGACGACTTCTCAACTTACGTCTCGGCCGAGTTCAACTACCTCTATCATGACGGTCACCCCTTCCTCCAGGCTCCCGGAGTGAAATCCGACATACAGGGCAATTCGGATGCGCTGACCTGTGGGTTGCTATTCCACCTTAAATCGCGCGAACATCGTTGGCGGCCGTTTCTCGCCGGAGGCACGGGAGCCAAGGAGTATGTCATCGCCGGCCCATCGCCGTATCCGCAGCCGATTCCGCAAATCGCCAGCCTTACTACCAACGATGTCTGGAAGGTAGTCTTCGCCGTCGGCGGAGGCATAAAGTGCCGTCCCATGCGGCACATGCTCCTGCGCGCGGAATTCCGGGACTATCTCACCACGTTTCCGAGACAGGAGATCGTCCCCGCTCCTCACAATACGGCCCGTGGAATCTTCGAGCAATTCACTCCGCTGTTTGGCGTAAGCTACACGTTCGATCGGCTGTTTTGAGGCGGCTGCTCCCGCATACATTCTGCCGTCGGAAGTCCTGGCGCTTACCAACCGTCCTTGAGGTGTACAATGAATGCCAGCCGGGATTGCTGAACGGAAACCCTGGCTGAAGTGGAAATACCAGTCCAGGAGGAGCCCATGACAACTTCCATCCGCAAACTGTTCGTAGCCTGTTTATTGCTAGGCCTGGCGGCGCCCTTCGCGGCAGCACAAGACCAGGACATCGAGGGAAGCCAGGACCATCCCTTGATCTCGCGATATCCCGGCTCGATCATCAAGAACTACGTCACGAAAGAGTTCGATGAGCTCACGCTCCCGCTGGGCAAAGTTGTTGACCAGAAATTCGCCAAGAGCCAGCATCTGGAAGGGAAGGTCACCCGCATCGTTTATGCGGTTCCCCAGGGACGCTCGTTGCTGGAGGTCTTTCGCAACTACCAAAACGCGCTCAAGAAGGCCGCGTTCGAGACACTCTATGCTTGCGGCCCGCAGGAGTGCTGCCAGTCGGGGTGTTCCAGTACGAGGGTCTACGGTGACGGTGGGTTCGACGATTACTGGGGACCCGACCACGGGATTCGGTACCTTTCGGCGAAGCTCGCGCGGCCGGAGGGCGACGTTTATGTGAGCCTGCTGGTGGACGATCAAGGCGGGCTGGGCGGACCCGGCGTGGAGCTTTACGTCGTCGAAATGAAGCCCATGGAATCGGATCTCATCACGGTGGACGCCGCGTCGCTGGCCAACGACATCAGCCGCACCGGACACGCTTCGGTTTACGGCATCTACTTCGATACGGCCAAGGCCGATCTCAAGCCCGAGTCCGACGCGACGCTGAAAGAGATCGCCAAGCTGCTTCAAGCCGACCCCCAACTGAAACTCTATGTCGTCGGGCACACCGACAACCAGGGCGCGCTCGACCTGAACATGGACCTTTCGCGCCGGCGCGCCGAGGCGGTGCTCGCCGCGCTCACGGCGAAGTACGCCGTTCCGGCCGGCCGGCTGCGGGCCTACGGCGATGGCCCCTACGCTCCCGTGGCCTCGAATGACAGCGAGGACGGCCGCGCCAAAAACCGCCGCGTCGAACTGGTGAAGCAGTAACCCATCGCACCAGCCGTCGGGGCTGGTTTGGGAACCGCTGCCGCCGGTGCCTGCAAGGCCGGCCGGGAGCGCTACCCGAACGGGTCGCCATCTGCACAGGTCCGCCAAAAGCCCTCAGGCTCGGTCTGGGGTACACTGATTCCGGTGGCCCCGACCTACCGCGAATTCGCTCCCGCCCCGGCGCTCGCGCCATTTGTCGAGTGCTTCTGGAGCGTGACGACGGCGACCGCCGAGCCGGCCTGGCTGGTGCTGCCCGACGGTTGCCTGGACATCGTATTCTGGCCCCAGGGGGGATTGCGCGCGGTGGGCGCCATGACCACGGCGCAGCGGGCTTCCATCCCCGCGGGCGGAGCGGTGGTTGGCGTGCGGTTTCGCCCCGGGATGGCGCGCTGCTTCCTGCGAGCGCCCGCGGGCGAACTGACAGATGGATGGGCGCCGCTGGACGCGCTCTGGGGAACCCACGGCCGCGAACTGTGCGAGCGGCTTGGCAACGCCGACTCGGCGCGTGAACGCATGGCCTTGCTGGCAGGCGGCCTGCGGTCCCCGGAGGGCGGGCGCGATGGGGTGGCACGCGCGGTCGCCGCCATGGTTGTCGCCGCGGACGAAGCCGATGTGGACGCCTTCGCGCGCCAGGCCAGCCTCAGCCCGCGCCAGTTGCGCCGCCGCTCGCTCGAAGAGACCGGCCTGACTCCCAAGCGCCTCTGCCGGATCCTTCGATTCCGCCGGGCGGTCGCCGCGACTGCGGACGGAGCGCGGCGTGGTTGGGCGCACCTGGCCGCCCAGTGCGGCTACTACGACCAGGCGCACCTGATCAAGGATTTCCGCGAGTTCAGCGGTTACACGCCGGTCGAATACGCGGCCCTGGCCGTTTTTTCCAATCCCGCCATAGCGCCGGCATTGTACGATGGGCGGTATGAAACTGACGCCCGTTCTGATCGTGGAAGAGATCGAGAAGTCGCTGCCGTTCTGGGTTGAACGCCTGGGTTTTCAGAAGACGGTGGAAGTGCCCGAGGGCGATCGTCTGGGGTTCGTGATTCTGGCCAGCGCCGGAGCCGAGCTGATGTTGCAGACCTGGGAGAGCGTCGCCAAGGACGCGCCCGCGGCCATGTGGCCGCAGCGCGGTTTTTCAACCGGCTTGTTCATCGAGGTCGAGGACTTCGCCGATATCCGCCGGCGACTGGAGGGCTGGCCGGTCGCGCTGCCCGAGCGAGTCACTTTCTACGGGATGCGCGAGATCGGCGTACACGAGCCCGGCGGCCACGTCGTGGTCTTCGCGGCTAGCGAGCCGCAGTGATTCCTGGCCGGCCTCCGAGCGATTGACATCCACGCTCCGCCGCTGATATTGTTTGATTGCTAAACTAACCCGTGCGAATCGCCGATCTCCGCGCCACCACCGTCACCGTTCCGCTCGAGGCCCCGCTGCGCCACGCCAACGGCTGCCATTGGGGGCGCTTCGTGCGCACCATCGTCGAAGTGGAAACCGACGACGGTCTCATCGGATTGGGCGAGATGGGCGGCGGCGGCGAATCCGCCGAAGCGCAGTTCCGCGCCATGAAGGGTTACCTGGTGGGCCGCTCTCCGGCGCGCCTCGAAGAAATGCGGTTCCTCATTGCCAACCCAACCGCCTCGCTCTACAACGACCGCACCCAAATCCTGGCCGCGCTCGAGTTCGCCTGCCTGGACATTCTGGGGCAGGCCTGGGGAGTGCCGGTTTCGGAGATTCTGGGCGGCCGGCTGCGCGATCGCGTCCCCTTCGCCTCGTACTGCTTTTTCCGCTATCCCAACCCGGCGACCGGCGAAGGCGAAGTGCGCACCATCGATCAGATGGTCGAGCACGCGCGCTCTCTCAAGCGCCTGTATGGCTTCACCACGCATAAGCTCAAGGCCGGCGTCTTCCATCCGGACTACGAACTGGAGGTCTACCGCGCCCTGGCCGCCGCATTTCCCGAGGACCGCCTGCGCTTCGATCCCAACGCCGTTTGGAGCGCCGAGCAAGCCATACGCTTCGGCCAGGCCATCGAGGGACTGCGCAACGACTACCTCGAAGACCCCGTCTTCGGACTGAACGGCATGCGCCGCACGCGGCAGATGATTCGGGTCCCGCTGGCCACCAACACCGTGGTCGTGAACTTCGAGCAACTCGCCGCCAACGCGCTGGATACCGCCGTGGATGTCATCCTGCTCGACACCACCTTCTGGGGCGGCATTCGCGCCTGCGTCAAGGCCGCCGCCGTCTGCGAGACTTTCCAGCTTGGCGTGGCCGTGCATTCCTCCGGCGAGCTGGGCATACAACTTGCCACCATGCTCCACCTGGGCGCGGTGATTCCCAATCTCACCTTCGCCGCGGACGCCCATTACCATCATCTGGCCGGCGACGTGATCCAGGGCGGGCCGTTGCGCTACCAGGACGGAACCATCGCCGTCCCCACCGGCCCAGGCCTGGGCGTGAAGCTGGACCGGGACAAGCTGCGCGAATACAGCGAATTGTACAAGCGGCTGGGCAACTACGCCTACGACCAGGATCCGGCCCGCCCCGGCTGGACCCCGCTCGTCCCGAACGACCGCTGGGCCGATCCAAACGACGATCGCGCGCCCCGGATTCCCTACTGATCTGGAATTGACTATGCGCTTTTTGAGCTTGCTCCTGGCTCTCGCCGCCGCGCTTCCGCTGAGCGCCGAGACCGGCCACGACGCCTGGCTCCGATACGCCGAAATCCAGGGCGACGCCCGCCGGATCTACGACTCGCTGCCCGCCGCCGTGACCGCTTTCGGCGATTCCGCGGTGATCGAGGCCGCTCAACGGGAACTGATCCGGGGCGTGCGCGGCATGCTCCTCCGAACGCTGCGCCGCGAAGGCCGCCTGCCCCAGGAGAGCGCCATCATTCTGGGAACCTTCGAGGCGGTCAAGCATATCGCCGCCCCGCCGCCCGATCTCAAAGTGGAAGACAGTTACTGGCTCAAAACGGTGACCGTCGGTGGCCGCCCCTGCCTGCTGATCGCGGCTCCCAACGATCGCGGCGTGCTGTACGGCGTCTTCGCGCTGCTGCGGAAGATCGCCCTGGGCGAGCCCGTCTCGCAGCTCGACGAACGGCAAGTCCCCTACGCGAGCGTCCGCTGGGTCAACCATTGGGACAACCTGGATGGCTCGATTGAGCGCGGTTATGGCGGCCGTTCCCTGTTCTTCGAGAACAACCAAGTCCGCGCCGATCTGGGTCCCGCACGCGACTACGCCCGCCTGCTGGCCTCGCTCGGCATCAACGGCTGCACGGTGAACAACGTCAACGCCAACACGCGGGTCATCACCACCGAGTTCCTCCCGCAACTGGCTCGTATCGCCGAGGTCTTCCGTCCCTGGGGCGTCCGCCTCTCCGTCTCCATCGATTTCACCAGCCCCAAATCCATCGGCGGGTTGGTTACTTTCGATCCGCTGGACGCCGGCGTCGCCGAATGGTGGAAGAGCAAGGCCGATGAGATCTACCACGTCATCCCGGATTTCGCCGGCTTCCTGCTCAAGGCCGATTCCGAGGGCCGCCTGGGCCCCTCCGCCTACGGCCGCACGCACGCCGACGCTGCCAACGTCATCGCCCGCGCGCTGCGGCCCCACGGCGGTTTGATTTTCTATCGCGGCTTCGTCTACGACCACCACATGGACTGGCGCAACCTCAAGAACGACCGCGCCCGCGCCGCCTACGACAACTTCGTCCATATGGACGGCCAGTTCGAAGACAACGCCGTCGTCCAGATCAAGAACGGCCCTATCGACTTTCAGGTGCGCGAGCCCGCCTCGCCGCTGTTCGGCGCCCTTGAGAAGACCAACCAGGCCATCGAACTCCAGATCACGCAGGAATACCTCGGCCAGGCCCGCCAGCTCTGCTTTCTCGTTCCCCTGTGGAAAGAGACGCTGGATTTCGACTTGCATGCCGCCGGCGCAGGCACGCCCGTCAAGGCGCTCGCCGCCGGCCGGATCTTCCACCGCCCCGTGGGCGGCTTCGTGGGAGTTTCCAACGCCGGGCTCGACGCCAACTGGTTCGGCCACCAGCTCGCGCAAGCCAATCTCTACGGCTTTGGCCGCCTGGCTTGGAATCCGGATCTGAGCGCGAAGCAAATAGTGAACGAATGGATTCGCCTCACCTTCGGAAGCGACCCGCGCGTGGTCGAAACCATCGGCGCGATGCAGCTCGCTAGCTGGCGCACTTACGAGAACTACACCGGGCCGCTGGGCGCCCAGACCCTCACCGACATCGCCGGCAATCACTACGGAGCCGCAGTGGAGGCCTCCGAGCACAACGGCTGGGGCCAATGGCATCGCGCCGACGAAAAGGGCATCGGAATGGACCGCACCGTGGCCACCGGCACCGGCTTCATCGGCCAATACCGTCCGCCGGTCGCGGCCCTCTACGAGTCGCTCCAGACCTGTCCGGACGAGCTGCTGCTATGGATGCACCACGTCTCTTACACCTACGTGCTGCACTCCGGCAAGACCGTTATCCAGCACATTTACGACACCCATTATCGGGGCGCCGAAGAGGCCGAGGGGTTCGTGCGCCAGTGGAAATCGCTGCGCGGGCTCATCGATGAGCCGCGTTACCTGGAAGTGCTCGCGCGGCTCGAGTATCAGGCCGGCTACGCGCAGGTCTGGCGGGACGCCGTCGACAACTGGTTCCTGCGCGCCTCCGGCATCCCCGACATCCAGGGCCGCGCCGGCCATTTCCCGCACCGCCGCGAGGCCGAAGCCATGCAGCTCGAGGGCTACCAGATCGTGGACGTCCAGCCCTGGGAGGCGGCCTCCGGAGGCCGGGCCGTCCGCTGCGCCGCCGCGCGCTGCTCGGCCAGCTTCAAGTACGACGGCCCGCCCGGCTGGTTCGACCTCCGCGTGCAGTATTTCGACACGAATAACGGCGTGGCGCGTTTCCGCGCCTTCCTGGGCGCCCAGCTTGTGGATGAGTGGCTGGCGGACGACAACCTTCCGACTGTCCGGATCGACGCCAGTTCCTCGACGCGCCGCATGATCCGCGGGCTGGCCCTGCGTCCCGGCGACGTCATTCGCATCGAGGGCGCCCCGGATGCCGGCGACGCCGCCGCGCTCGACTACGTCGAAGTGCTGCCCGCCGCCTCCGAGCCGTAACACCGGCTGGCTCGTTACCCCGGCAGCGCTCGATTGCTTCCGAAATGCTTCTGGAGCACCAGCGCCACGGTTCCACGCAGACGGGCCGTGCCGCCATCCAGCGCGGGCGCCACTTCAGGCGGAGGTCCCGCCAGTGTCTGCGCCGCCACTTCGGACTTGACGACCGGCCCGAAGCGCTGCCAGGAGCGCGTCAGCTCGCCGACGATCACGATCGCTTCCGGCGCGACTCCGGCCACCACCATCCGCATCCCCCGCCCCAGATAGTGCGCCATGGTGTCCAGCGCCCTGCCGGCCGCCCGATCGCCCCGCTCGGCCAGATCCAGCAGATTCTGAAAGCTGGGGTTCCCGGAATGCCCGGTAGCTTCCTTGTAGTACCGCAATGCCGCCCGGTTCGACGCGAACACCTCCCAGCAGCCGCGTCCGCCGCAGGTGCAAGCCGGCCCCGACGGGTCCAGCGGAACGTGGCCAAACTCGCCCGCCGCTCCGTGCAGGCCGCGGACCAACTGCCCATTCATGAAGATGCCCGTGCCGATGCCCTCCGACACCGTCACCACCACCAGGTTCCGGATGCCCTCCCTTTCTCCAAACCACACTTCCGACAGCACACACGCATTCGCGGCGTTCTCCAGCTCCACGTCCAGGCCCGTCGCCCGCTCGAACGGCGTTTTCAGGTCCACCACGGGCCATTTCAGGTTTGGCGCGAACACCAGCTTCCGCGATTCCCGGTCCAGCCGCCCCGGCAGGGTGATTCCGATTCCTTCGAACATCGTCTCCGGTCGCGAGCCGATCAGCCGCTTCACCCGCACCGTCAATTCGGCGATTGCAGTGTGGGGATTCCGCGGCGTCTCCAGCGTTTCCCGCGACAGAAAATGCCCGTTTACGTCCGCCAGCAGCACCGTCGTCTGCACCGGCCGTATGTCGATCCCCACCACCGCCCGCTGCGAGTTCAAGCGCAGGAACGTCGGCCGCCGTCCGCGCGGCAGGTGCTCTCCCGGCCCCTCGGTCACCAAGCGCTCTCTGACCAGTTGCTCCGTGATCAGCGAAACGGTGCTGCGTTGCAGCCCCGAGAGCCTCGCCAGGTCGGCCCGCGACAACGGCTGCCGCTTCCGAACCAGATTCAGCACGATCCGCCGGTTGATGTCGCGCGCCACCTCGCTGGACGCGCCCCGCATATCCGCCAGATCCACCTTGCGCATTGGGACTCGATTCTGAGTCTATGTACGCAACTTCCGGCTGCCATGTCAAGCCAGCCGGATCGGGGCCACGGGCTCCGGGTAGGTTGCGGTTTACGGTCCCTTCCCGCTCAACTCGCCGGCCCAGGCCCTCTCCGTGCCGCTTCCCGACAGCCTTTCCATGCTGTCGATGCAGTTCGGCGGAGGCTGGCGACCTCCGCCGCCGCTGTCTGGCGATCGCCTTGTGGCCGGCGCATGCGCAGTGCGCGGCCTATCTTGACTCCGGCCGGTTTGGGGAAGGCCGCAGGTCGGCGCCGGCCGGATAGGGCGACAGGCGCGGCGGCTTCTCGTCCGCTTCCAAAAGCCAGGCCGTGCGGTCCTTGAAGTAGGCCAGAAGCCGCCCGTTCTCGGCCGGCCCGAGCTCCTGCGCCCAGACGATCCGCGCCCCGTCGATATCGGCCAGGTTGTGGACCCAGGCCTCAAACAATCGGTTCTCGGGCTTGTATCTGACGATCGCCAGATGGCGGCCTGGAATCCGCTCGAGTTGAGCTGCGATGTGCGACCGGTCCATGAGGTCCTCCTGCGTGCTGCAGCACCAGGAAACGTGCAGCCCTATCGGGCTAAAGCGCAGCGCGCTGGGTCCCACGGCCGCCCGGCAGACGACGGCGAACAGCACCACCAGCGGAATCAGGCGTGCGAGCGCAAGCGCCCTCGGCGAGCGCCGCCCGGCCGCGCGCAGATGCCGGAGCCCCTGAAGCCAGATCAAGGCGAGTCCCGCCGTGGCAGGTCCCAAGTAATGCGGGTAGCGGGATTGTTCGACCAGGACGGCCCCCAACACACACAGGGATGCGAGCAGCGCCGGACGAATGCGCCGGTCCCGGAACAGCCTGGGCGACAGGACCACGGGAAGCGTGAGTGCTGGGCCGAAGAAGAAGGCCCACAGAGGGACCAGGCTCGCCATATTGTCGTAAGCTCTGCCGATCGGAGACAGAAGCACAGCGTGCTGGTCCAGTTCCCAGGCGTAATAGCGCCGCAGTTCTTCGTGGCGTTGTTCGATCTGCGGCGGCTTGTGCCAGGCCAGGGTCAACGGCCAGCCGTAAGTCTGCTGGTTCACCACGTACGGCGGCCGCCACGGACTCCCCGTGACGCGCCAGAAATACCCGCACAGCAACACGCCGAACACTCCCACCGTGAGCAGGATGGGCGCGCCGATTCGCCACAGAATGCGCAGGCGCTCTCCGGAGCTCCGCCGCAGCGGCCAGATCAGAAGCCCCGCCGCCACCGGCACAGCCAGCGCCAGCCCTTCGAAAGGCCGGGTGAACATCAGCAATACCAGCCCCAAGGCCATCCAGAAGCTGTCGCGCAGCCGGCCTGACCGGCGGAGGCGCCCCCAGGCGCCCAGCACCAACGCGCCGCCCAGCGCACCCACAGCTCCGCCCCAATAGCTGTTCATCCAGTAGCTGAAGACCCCCAGGCGGATCGAAACGATCAGGCCGCCCAGGAGCGCCCAACCCGGCGGCAGCCAGCCCCGCAACATCCAGCAGATCGCGCCGCAAAGCAGCGCCACACTCAGAACCACTCCCGCCCAGGGCTGGCCTGTGGTCACCTGACCCAGCGCCAGGAAAAGTCCCTGACCCGGCATGTACATCGAGTTGTAAGTCGGTCGTTGGATAACGTGTATGGCTTCGAAGTGCGGCCACAACGGATGCGTGGGGTTGGTCAGGCGTCCCTGCGCCAGGGTGTCCCCCAAAAGGAGATGGCTGTACTCATCGACGATTCCAGGCTGGGGCGCCGGATAGACGGGCAGCATCGCAAGGCGCAGGCCGGGGCCCAGGCAGGCCGCCAGCGCCACGCTGAGGACTCCTCGCCGCCCTATCCGCGCGAAGCCCCGCTCGACCCGCCAGCACTTTCCGCCGATGGACTTGCCGAATCCGACCGACGCCACGAGAACGGCGCCCACCCCCAGGAACTCGGCGAGATTCACGTCGGCCGAGGCCACCGTCCACAGCAGGACCACCCAGACGATGAGCAACTCGTGCATCCAAGTCCTTCGCCCGGTCCGCGCTACAGCTTCGCGAGCGTCACCAGGTAGACGTCATTCTCGCGGATCTCGTATTCCCGCGCAAACCGGCCGCCCGTAATCTTCACTACCTCGCTCCAGCTTGGCGACCCGTCATTGGCCTGTTTGATGGCTTCCACCTGGCGCCGGGTAAGCTGGCTCGGCGACCCCGCATCGAGATACGTCGTATAGGCGTCGTTCATTCTGTATCCGGTACGGAACACCCGCATCAAGTAGGCGCCCTCGGGGACGCCGCCGATCTCCAGCCGCACCTTCCCCTTCGGTTTCGGACGAAGTTCGCCCTTGTAGAACACCTGGTCGTTAACGCCCTCCGGCGGCATGATCGGCGTGAAATCCCAGAAGAGCGCCTGGATGCCGCCCGCCTCGTCCTTCGTGACCCACGAGGCCGCGTCCGTGTTCGCCAGCTCCGTCTTCCCGAGCCGGTTCAGGAACTGGAAGGCGTAATACGCCGGTTTCTTGATGGCCTGGTAATTCAGCAGCCCGAACCCGCCGTGGAACGGTGTCATGCGCGGTCCGTTCTCCTCGAAAATGTCGGTGAACACCCAGTAGGAAAGCGAGTCCACAAACTCCTGGGCGCCCTTGATCTTGTCTAGGACGAAGGCCGCCTGGTGGTACTGATCGTGAATCGGATCGGTCGGCGTGTACGACGAGCTCCACTCCGTGAAGTGCAACTCCAGCTTCGGCAGCTTCGAGTTTCGGATCAGCTCGCGCGAGTGGACCATGCGGCTGCGCACGGCCGCCGGGTCGGTGTCGAGCACGGTTCCTTTCCGCCCCGTCTCGTCCAGGTAGCCCTCTTTGACCCCGTAAGCATGTGTCGAGACGAAGTCGATCGGGACGCCGTTCGCCGCGCAGTACCGCACCAACTCCTCCTCGAACCGGTACGGCATCGCCGAGGCTGGCCCTCCCACCCGGTAGTCGCCGGATACGCGCTTGATCGCCTCCGCGGTGGTCTTGTACAGCTTCAGGTAGTCCTCCAGGCTTCCCGTGAAGAAGGGCGGAATATCCGGTTCGTTCCACACTTCGAAGTACCAGGTCTTCACCTCGTCGTGCCCGTAGCGCTCCTGGAAGTGCGCGACCAGCGCCCGGATCAGCGCCGCCCACTTCTCGTACGATTTCGGCGGTGTGGTGTTGCCCTTCCACCAGAAGATCGTCTGCTTGCCGCTGGCCAGATCGGCCGGCATGAAGCCCAGCTCCACGAACGGTTTTAGCCCCACGCTCAGCAGGAAGTCGTGGAGCTGGTCGATATACTGCCAATTGTAGATGGGGTTGCCCTGCGCATCTTCCTTGTACACGCCCATGTCGTCGTGCAGCAGCCCGTGCATGCGAATGTACTTGAATCCGATCTCTTTCTGCACCAGCCTGAGCTGCTCCTGCCAGTCCGCCCGCAAGCCTTCGTTGGCCCGCCCGGCGCCGATGCACTCTTTGAACACCTGGCTCTGGAGCCCCCGCACTTTCCCGTAATCGGCCGTAATCGACCGCTCCTGCGCCGCGGCCATTCCCCCCGCCAGCGCCATCGTCGAGACCACCATGAACTGAGCTGTAAGTTTCATATCCTACTCGCGACCGATTATACCAACCGCCGCCCATCCTCCGAGCCGGCCGGTTTCGTCTCAAACGCCGCTGGCGGGTCCGCGGAACCAACGGCTCAGCCCGCCCAGAACCCGCCGGCGGCGGCTGGCTTGGATAGTGGGGATTGAGTACATAATAGAGGAACGATGGCAGAATCGGTGCCGCCGGGATTAAGTCCTGAGACTCAGCGTCGCGTCGATCTGATGTATCCCTCGGCGCAACGGGAGGAGGTGGCGCGATTACTGGTAGAGCAATGCGGACACAAGATCCCCGGCTGCGGGCATTATGAGGACGAAGTAGCCTTTGAGCGCCTGCAATTTGCTGCGCTTAAGGTGTCGCACGGCGATATGGAAGCCCTCAAGAAAGCCATCGATCTGGCGAAACTGGATTACCGCGACCTTCTCTGTGCCGCTGGCTTTGCCTGGAGTCCTACTAAGCATGAGAGATGGCTTCCGAAAGGTATCGGGACACGGCAAGAAGGCTGGTGGACTCGCCTGCTTAAGGGGACGTTGGGTCGCTGAATTTGGCGGATTACGGGTCTTCCGGCATCTTGGCTTATTCGTTTTCAATCTGCGTTAATCGGCGTTGATCGGCGGCGGAGAGTGCATTCTACGGCGACTTCGCCGGCGCATCTCCGGATGGAATCACCGTAACCGCCGCCGATCGGGCGACGCTCCCGCCCGGGCCGGCGCAGGACAAAACGTAGCCATAAGTCCCGGCCGCCACGGGAACAACCGTCAGCGATCCCTCGACCGGCCGCGGACCCGACCAATCCCCGGATGCCACACAGGAGGCCGCGCCCGTCGCCGACCAGGTGAGCGTAACCGGCAGCCCGAAAGTTACCACCGGCGGGTTCGCGGAAAAGACCAGCGTCGGAGCGGCGCTGGCAGATGAGTCGGATGCGGGCAGGCCGGCCCCGGCCGCGGCCAGACCATCGCCGGCCACAGTTCTGGCCTCGGCAGGCGTCACCGGCGACGCCGTCCCGTTGGAGAGCGTCAGAAAAGTGGCGCCGTACCCAGCCAGCTTGACCGTCATCTGGGCGGCCGGCGTGATCCCCGTAGCCGCCGGGCCGCTCGCGGGGTTCGTGTTCGCGTCCAGCGTCAGTTGCGTGCCCGTCGCGAATGGACCCAGCGCGGATACATCCAACATCACCGTCCGGGGCGCTCCCTTTCCGTTATTGTCGCTGGGATTGTTCACGGCGTGGTCCGACAACATCACCACCACCGAGCCGTCCGCGTTCCTAGTCGCCAGCACCTCGACGGTTTGCGCCGCCGGCTGTTCCGATGAAGTCGATTGCAGGATCGTGGAACCGGTGCTGGTGCAGCCCGGCAGTCCGCCCGGATCGCAGAAAGAAAAGTAGCGCTGCAGGTAGTAATCCACCCAGTAGCTCAGATAGGTGTTGCCCGCCGTGAAACTCACCTCGCCGTACTGTGCGTCCGCGTCGAAATCCCAGTGATAGATGGATTGCGCACCGGCCTTTCCCAGTTGAGAGAAGACGTACGGCCGCCAGGCCGCGAAAAACGCGCTGGTCCCACGCTGATCGAGGACGAACTTCTGAGCCGGGTTGCACGTGCTGTATCCGTTCGCTCCTTGATAATCCGCGTTCACGTTGTTCTCGGTCACCCACACCGGAACCTCCGCCAGGCGCGGAACGGTCTTCAACTGCTGGTAGATGTACTGGACGTGCGGCACGAACGTGCTCTCCGTTTGAGCCAGCACAGCCGCGTCGGAATCCGATTGGTTGCAGGAGGCGTAGTAGTGCGTGCCGATAGCGTCCACCTGCGCTGTCGCTCCGTTCACGAATGGCGGAAGGAAAAGTTGCGGCTCGTTCCCCCAATCCGATAGCTCGATCGCGACGAACTTCAAGGGGACGATCGAGCCGGCGGCCTGCATGGCCGGCACAACGAGATTGTACAGGCTTACGTAGTCCGTGGCGGACAGCCCGTTGATGTTGGGCTCGTTGAAAATCCCCCACCAGGTGATGGGCGTGGGATTCGTCGCCGAATGGACATGCGTGACACCGTTCGAGTCCTTAAAGCCGGTCGTTGTGTTGTAGTACTTCACGACGTTGGCGGCGTAAGCTGCAAAGTCGGCGAAGTGCGCGGGCATCAGATCCCCGCTCGAGTCGTTCATCCACGCTGGAGCGGTGGCGAGCTGCAACTCGGGGCTTTTGTCGGCGACTTGGATCACGGGATTGACGATCGCGTCGAGAATCGTGAAGTCCCAGCTCTGGTCGGCTTTCTGCGGCACGGCTTCCGACACCGGCTGCAGCCGGATGTGCTGCGATTGCAAGTTCCCCAGAGTTGTGGACGCGCCGGGGAAGCTGGCGAAAAACTGATAGTCCCACTCGGCCGGCTGAAACGCCGTCGCCATGAAGTTCTTGAGCGTGCCGTTGAATCCGGCGCCCGTGTTTGCCTGCGAGCTTATCGTCGCCACGACGGCCACATCCAGTTCCAGGGACGCGCTCGTACTCGCGCTGCCCTCCGCGGCCACCACACTCACGGTGACTTGCCCGGCAGGGTAATTCTGCGCAGTGAAAACCACCTGGCCGCTGTCGCCCGTTCCCGGCGAAGCGATCTGCGTCGTGATGCCCGGCACGGGAGTCGTACTGAGCGTGACCGCGCCGGTGTTGCCAGACGGACGCTGCACTGTGACGTCAACCGAGGCCGGCGTGCCATCCGGCAGCACGGTGATGGAACTGGCCGAGAGCGATATGGTGATTGGCCCGGGCGTCGGCGCCGGTTGGGGCGTCTCTCCCGGACACCCGACCAGGAGCGGCAAAACGCTCAGAACCGCCCAACAAACCGGCGCCGGCCTCCCCGTTCCCCGCCGCGAAGACTTGCCTCGAATTCTCATCTCAGGACCCCCAAACCGGTCGCCCCCCGATTGTACACCCGACTGTTTGACACGCGCCTTCGGATTTCGCTACCCTACCCTGCCATGGCTATCAACCTCGATCCTGAAGCAACCGTAAACATCCCTTGCCCTTCCTGCGGGGACAAGAGCGAGCTGACCGTTGCCGACCTCGGCCTGTCGCCGCGTATCCGATGCGCCGCCTGCGGGGTCCTCTTTGCGGTGGACGGCAAGAAGATCCTCAAGCGGGTACGAGAAGCTCGGGAGGCCATCGAACTCCAGCGCCGCCGGCTCGGCCATTAATCGGTCACCGCCCGGCACTAACTTAGCTTCTCCTTTCCCGACAAGGGCTTATCCGTCCCTCGCCTGCCCCCAAGCCAGGCTTTGGCCGCGCCTCAGGTTACCATTGATCAGGATGCCAAGCCCGCGCCGCTCCCGATCCGCCCCGTGATTCCCGATCTCGCCCGCCCAGCCACAACACCCCTCCCGACACCCATCATGACGGAGCGAAAGGCGACGAAGCAAAGCCAACCCAAAGCCAAACCAAAGCCAATTCTCGGTGAAGACCTCTTCATCAACCCGCCGGATTGGTACCCCAGGCTATGACGTGGGTGTAAAGCGGCGCAGTGGGTGAGGCATTACGCCCAATGTGGAAGGAGGAAGGTTCACGATTCCACGCAAACCTATGAGAAACGAGCGCAGCGCAGTCTGGCCCCAGGATTGCTCTATTAGTACCAAACATAAGTCGTCATTGACTTATCAAGCATCCCCGGCGACGGGACCCAGCCTGTCGCCAGCCCCTCTGAGTGAAACCCCGAGGCCCCCAAGCCCCGGGGTTTCTTCTTTTCAGGGAGCCCCCGGATGGCAGCGGGGGCTATCGCTTGCTCTTGAAGGTGCCGACTACCTGTGTCGCGCCGTCCGACACGCTGATCGTGACCGTGGCCTGGCGCTGCTCAACCTCGTCCTGCGCGGTAACCATCCCACCGTTGTCCTGTGTGAAAGTGGTGACTTTCAAACCGGCGCTCTTGAAGCCGGATTCGTAGAACGAGAGGACTTGCTTGGCGGCGTCCGCCGTGGTGAACTGGAAACCGGCGGATTCGCTGGTGTTGTCGGAAAGCGAGAACGTGCTGCGGGGCGTCACGCCGGAATAGCTGGGGAACCAGGCCGGCAGCTTGACCGGGCCGCCTCCGCCCAAAGTCGCATTCCCCTCGGGGGACTGGAACTTCACCACGCCCGACTCGCCCTGGCCGCCGATGGTCAGCTTCTCGCCGTTCTCGCCCAAGATGGACATTCTGCCCTGCTTCAGGTCTTCGAAATTCAAGGTGACGGTCTTTCCAGTTCTCCTGTCGCGGACCACAACCTTTCCACCGTCCTCGTCCATCGAAACCAGTTCGGCGTTAGGGTTGGCGGCGATCATAGCCCGCGCTACCGCCGCGGCCGGGTTCTTCGCCACGTGATGCAGGAAGCTGATGCCCATCATGGCGGTGACTGCCAGCGAGATGAAGAACAGCAGCAGGAGCCCCCCACAGCCCACCAGGATCCAAACCAACGGGCTGGTCTTCTTAGGAGGCTGGGCGGCGGGTGGCTGCCCGGGGTAGGGTGGCTGGCCGAGGTAGGGTGGCTGGCCCGGGTAGGGTGGCTGGCCCGGGTAGGGTGGCTGGCCCGGGTAGGGCGGCTGGCCCTGGTAGGGCGGCTGGCCCTGGTAGGGCGGCTGCCCCGGGTAGGGTGGTTGCCCCTGATAGGGCGGTTGCCCCGGGGCGGGCGGCTGCCCGGGCGGGGGCGGTGGGTTCGGGGGGACATTGCTAGCCATGCAAACAACCTCCTTGGAACACAGTTTTGACTGGACCGACGGGAGAATTATAGCAGGCTGGCAGGAGCAACCCAACCTTGCGATACGATGGGAGATTCAGGGAACAGAAGCCTGCATGGCAGCGTCTTAGTTTGCTTGAGGCATCTGAACATGCATCGAGGTGTGACTCCATGATCTCCGTTCAACGCGGCATTGCCGTGATCTGCGTTCTCCTGTTGCTGGCACCGATGGCGAGCGCACAAGGGCCGGGCATCCAGACGAATGGCGCGGGCTGGCGCTCGGGCCTGATCCGGGATTACCGGTACCAGGAGTTGGCGCCGATTGATCTGGCGAACTCGAACCGGCTGGAGGCGCTGATACGCTCCGGCAACATCTACCTGTCGCTGGCGGACGCGATCGCGCTGGCGCTCGAGAACAATCTGGACATCGCCTACCAGCGCTACGGCGCCTTGAACGCGTCGGCGAACCTGATGCGTGCCCAGGCTGGAGGATTGCTGCGCGGCGTGCCCACGGGGGTCCAGTCGGCGACTACCAACGCGCTAGCCCAGTCCGGGATAACCAGCGTCGCGGGTACCGCCAGCGCTTCCTCGGGCTCCAGCAGTTCCAGCGCCAGCGGCACCATCATTACCGCGACCGGGTCGACGATTCCGAATTACGACCCCTCCGTCTACTTCTCCTATGGCGCCGCTCACCAGACCACCCCGGTGGCCAACACCGTGACCACTGGCACCACCAGCGTTTGGGCGAACGGCACGGCCGCCAGTTTCGGTTACTCGCAGGGCTTCGCGACCGGCACGTCCGTGTCGCTGGCCTGGAACGACAGCACGGTAACTTCCAACAACCTGTACAACAGTCTCAACCCCAACACCATCGCCAACCTGAATCTGACGGTCACCCAGCAACTGCTGCAAGGCTTTGGGCTGGCGGTGAACCGCCGGAACATTCGGATCGCCAAGAACACGCAGAAGGTCACGGACCTGAATTTCAAGCTGCAGGTGATTTCCACGGTCGCGCAGGTCATCGCGGCGTACTGGGACCTGGTGAGTTTCACGGAGAACGTGAAGGTGAAGGAGCAGGCGCTGGCGCTGTCGCGGAAGCTTTACGAAGACAACAAGAAGCAGGTGGAGATCGGGACGCTGGCGCCGATCTCCATCGTGCAGGCGGAATCCGAGGTGGCCACCAACGAGCAGGCGCTAGTGAACGCGCAGACCCAACTGCTCCAGCAGGAGACGCTGATCAAGAACGCGCTGAGCCGCACCGGCGTGGCTAGTCCCAGCATCTCCGAGGCGCACATCATCCCCACCGACCGCATCCGGGTGCCCGAGCGGGAGCAGATCGAACCGCTGCAGGATCTAGTGTCGCGGGCCCTGGAGAACCGGCCGGAACTGGCGCAGGGCCGGATCAACATCGACAGCCAGAAGCTCGGCCTGAAAGGAACGAGACAGGAATTGCTGCCCTCGCTGACGGTCCAGGCCTCGCTGACCAATAACGGGCTGGCCGGTCTAGCAACCCCTTACGGAGGCGCGGACCAGTTCTTCATCGGCGGCCTGGGCACGGCGACGGAGCAGGTGTTCGCGCGCAACTTTCCAAGTTATTCGATAGGATTCGGGTTGTCGGTCCCCCTCCGGAACCGGACGGCCCGGGCCGACATGGTGATGGATCAGATCGCTCTTCGGCAGCTCGAGCTCAGCCAGCAGCGGCAGGTGAACCAGGTGCGGGTGGACGTGCGGAACGGGCTGATCGCGATCCAGCAGGCGCTGGCGGGTTATCAGGCGGCGGCCAAGGCGCGCGATCTCGCGGAGCAGGTTCTGGACGCCGAGCAGAAGAAGTACGCGCTGGGCGCCTCGACGGTCTTCCTCGTGATCCAGTACCAGCGCGATCTGGCAGTGGCTCGCTCCAACGAGGTGACGGCGGAGAGCGCCTACGCCAAGGCCAGGGTCCAATTGGACCAGGCGGTCGGGCGAACCCTCGAGGCGAACAACATCTCCATCGACGAAGCGGTGAAGGGGATGGTGGGGCGGGCGCCGAGCGCGCTGCCAGCCGTTCCATAGCAGCTGCTTTCCGGGATTCTCAGATGCGAAAGGCACGGTTTCGGCCGTGCCTTTTCTGTGCCGGACCGCACCGCGTTGGTCTTTGCTATATTCAGAGCATCGAGCTGAAAACGAAGAGGAGGCGCTTGTGAGTTCCAGGAAAGAACCCCTGACGGAAGTCCCTGCGAAGGGCGGTGTCTCGCGCCGCGGATTCATCCGCGGAGTCGGTTTGGGGAGCGGCGCGCTGGGCGCGGGCGTGCTGCAGAGCGAGGCGCTGGCGCAGGCGCCGGCGGCGGCGGTGGTTGGTCCGGGAGCGGTGGCGATCACGCTGAAGGTCAACGGCCAGGCGCACCAGTTGAGCGTCGAGCCGCGCCTGACTCTTCTGGACGCGCTGCGCGACCGGCTGGACTACACCGGAGCCAAGAAGGTCTGCGACCGCGCGGTCTGCGGGGCCTGCACGGTGATGCTGGATGGCAAAGCGGTGTACGCCTGCGGCGTGCTGGCGATCGAAGCGCAAGGCAAGGAGATCCAGACCGTAGAGAGTCTCTCCGAAGATGGCCGGTATCATCCCGTGATCAAGGCGTTCGTGGATAACGACGCGCAACAGTGCGGCTTCTGCACCCCCGGATTCGTGATGGCCGCCAAAGCGTTTCTGGAGCAGAACCCCGACCCGACCTACGAGCAAGTCAAGGCGGGGCTGGGCGGCAACCTGTGCCGCTGCGGAACCTATATGGGCGTGCGGAAGGCGGTGTTGCAGGCCGCTAAAGAGATGAAAGGAGCACAGCATGCCTGACACACCCGATTACAGTTGGCCGGCGGCGGAGAAGCGGCGGGTGATCGGCAAGCGCACCTCGCGGGTGGATGGCTACGCCAAGAGTTCCGGGCAGGTCAAGTACGCCTACGATACACAGCGGCCGGGCTTGCTCTACGGCGCGGTGCTGGGCTGCCCTCACGCGCACGCGCGCCTTACCGGGATCGACGCCTCGGCGGCGGAGAAATCCAAGGGCGTGACGGCGGTCGAGCTGCTGGCCAAGCCGGGAGACGAGATCCAATGGGCGGGCTACGAGATAGCTGCGGTGGCGGCGGTGTCGGAGGATTTGGCCAGGGACGCCCTGCGCAAGATCAAAGTCGACTACGAGGTGCTGCCGCACGTGGTGGACGAGCGGGACCTGGCCAAAGTGGGCAACCGCGCCAAGGCCAGCGGCGAGCAGGTGACCGGAGACCCGGACCAGGCGTTCAAGGACGCGGATGTCGTCTGCGAGGGCTTTTACGGCATCCCGGTCATCAATCACTGCTGCATGGAGGCGCATGGGCAGGTGATCGAATGGAAGGGCGACCGGTTCGAGTATTGGCCCTCCACGCAGAACATCTCCGGAGTGGGCAGCGACCTGGCGAAGGTGCTGGAAATCCCCGCCACCAACGTTCACTCCCAGATGCAGGCCATGGGCGGCGGCTTCGGCAGCAAGTTCGGGCACGACCGCTGGGGCGAATTCGGCGCGCGACTTTCCAAGAACAGTGGCGGCCGCGCCGTGAAGCTGTTCCTGGATCGCTCCCTGGAGTTACAGATCGCCGGCAACCGGCCGTCGCTGTTCGCCAAGATCAAGCTGGGCGCCAAGAAGGACGGAACTTTTACGGTCTGGCAATCGGAAAGCTGGGCGACGGGCGGAATCGGCGGAGGCGGCCTGCCGGCGGGCGAGCTGCCCTACGTTTTCCGGGGCGTGCCGAACAAGCGGATGACGCACACCTCCGTCTCGGTGAACGCGGCCGAGGAGCGGGCCTGGCGCGCGCCGAATAATCCGCAGCTTTCCTACGTGACCTGCACGGCCATGGAGGACTTGGCGGCCAAGCTGAATATGGATCCCGTGGAGTTCTTCGACAAGAACCTCGGATATGCGGGCCGCGTGCCGGGCCCGGCGGTGTATCGCGCGCAGTTGAAGCAGGCCGCGGAGCTGGCGGAGTGGAGAAGGCTGTGGCATCCGCGCGGCCAGTCGGGACCGGGCGCCGTCAAGCGCGGGATGGGCATCGGATTCAATCAGTGGGGCGGTATGGGCCATCCGAGCAAATGCCTGACCACCATCCACTCGGACGGCACGGTGCAGGTGGAACTGGGCAGCCAGGACCTGGGCACCGGGACGCGCACGGTGATCGGGATGGTGGCGGCGGAGACGCTGGGGCTGCCGGTGGGCGCGATCCAGGTGCGCATCGGTGACACCAAGTATCCGCCTTCGGGCGCATCCGGCGGCTCGACAACTGTCGGCGGGGTGTCGGCCTCCACGCGCAAGTCGGCGATGAACGCGCTCGCGAAGCTCTTCGAGGTGGTGGCGCCGGCGCTGGGCATTCCCGCGGATCAACTGGAAGCGGCCGACAGCAAGATTCAGGTGAAGGGCAACCCCTCCAAGAACCTGAACTGGACCAGCGCCTGCCGCAAGCTGGGCACTAAGACCATCTCGGAGATGGGCGAGAACGCGCAGCGCGGCCCGGGCGGACTGATCGGCTCGGGTGTGGGCGGCGTGCAGATCGCCGATGTGTCGGTGGATACCGAAACCGGCATGGTGAAGATGAACCGCGTGGTGGCGGTGCAGGATTGCGGATTGGTGATCAACCCGAAGACGGCGGAGAGCCAGTGCTTCGGGGCGGTCCTGCTGAGCATCAGCGGCGCGCTCACCGAAGAGCGCATTTTGGACTCGGTGACCGGGCGCATTCTGAACGCCAATATGGAGTTCTACAAGCTGACCGGGATCGGCGACGTGGGCGAGATCGTCGTGCACCTCAACACGGAGCCGGAGCACGACAAGCGGGGCGTGATCGGCCTGGGCGAGCCGCCGGTGATCGGTGGGATCGCGGCCATCGCCAACGCGGTAGCCAACGCAATCGGCGTGCGCGTGCCGGTGGTTCCGCTGACGCCGGACAAAGTACTGGCCGCGCTGCAAGGGAGGAACGCCTGATGCAACCCTTTGAGTACGCCAATCCAAAGACGGTTAAGGAGGCGGTGGGCCTGCTCGGGAAGAGCTGGGAAGACGCGAACGTCCTGGCCGGCGGCACGGACCTGCTGAACCTTCTGAAGGACTACATCCAGACGCCCAAGCGGGTGGTGAGTCTGAAGGGCATTCGGGAGCTGGGAGGGATCTCGAAGACGGCGGCGGGGCTGCGCATCGGTGCGATGGTCACGCTGGCGGAGTTGCTCTCCAGCGCGGAGGTGAGGGACGAGTATCCGTCGCTGGCCCAGGCGGCGCACGGGGTATCCAGCCCGCAGCTTCGCAATATCGGGACGGTGGGCGGCGACCTCTGCCAACGGCCCCGCTGCTGGTACTTCCGGCTGGGCTACGGCCTCGCGGCGAAAGGCCCCAATGGAGAGAGCCTGGCGCGGAGCGGAGATAACCGCTACCACGCGATCTTCGACAATCAGGGGCCGGCCTGCTTCGTGAGCGCGTCCAGCTTCGGCCCGGCGTTAGTGGCTCTGGGGGCCAGAGTGAAGCTGGTTTCGGCCGCGGGCAGCCGCGAGCTGCCGGTCGAGAAGTTCTTCCTGACGCCGGGGGACGAGGCGGGGCGCGAAAACGCGCTCCAACCCGGCGAGATCCTGACGGAGATCCTGGCACCGCCGGCCGGCGGAGTGCGGAACGCGACCTACGAAGTGCGGCAGAAGGAAGCCCTGGATTGGCCGCTGGCGACGGCATCGGTGGCGTTGAAGATGAAGGGCAACGCGGTCGTGAGCGCGCGCATCGTGCTGGGCCACGTGGCCCCTGCGCCGCATCGCGCGGTGGCGGCGGAAAAGGCGCTGGCCGGCAAAGTCGTGAGCGCGGCGCTGGCAGAAGAGGCCGGCAAAGCCGCGGTGGAGGGCGCCACGCCGCTGGCCATGAACGGCTATAAGATCCAGTTGGCGCGGGTGGCCGTGAAGCGCGCGCTGCTCGAGGCGGTGAAAGCGAGGGCGTGACCATGGAGGAAACCGGTTCCCGCCCAATGGCCTCCGACCGCTGCGCGAATCTGCGCTGGAAGGGCTTGTTCATCGATCCCAACCAGGAGGCGCCCAGCGGGGACGACCACATCTTCTGGTGCCTGAAGACGCAGCTCGTTCTGGGGCCGGACGGCAAGCTGGCCGGCAAGTACGAGTGCCACGCTGCGCGGAGCTGTTACCAGCCGTTGTAAGTTCGCTAGAATAGCTACCTCCGAGCCAATCAGAGGAGGCTGGGGATGAAACAAATGTTACGTGCAGCTCTATCTATGCTCGCCGGCGGCGTCATCGCTCTGGCGAGCGGGATTCACGGCGACTATGTGGAATCGCGCACGGCCGACGTGTATACGGGGCCGTGCTTCGCCAACGGCCAGGCCAATCAGGTGGGCGACCTGGCGGTGTTCGGTTGGAGCATCCGGCAGGGCTCCTGGCAAGGCGTGAAGCTGGACGGCTTGTCGGTGGCCGGCGTGGTGAAGGCCAGCGGGACGCTGGGCATTTCCGGAACGGAGTATCCGGTGAAGGCGGTGCTGATTCTGGACGAGAGGGCCAGCGTCGAACAACGGCTGGCGCTGGCCAGTTTCGCGCGGCGCGTGGGCGGCCGCCTGCTGGAGGACATCGTGCGCGTCGAGATTGCCCCGATCTCGTTCACGGTGTTGGACGGCAATGTGCACACGGCGCAGGTGACGATGAAAGCCGGCGGGCTGGCGCAGGTTGAGACGCGCGCGCTCACGGGCGCGGACGCCATTTGTCATAACGAGGAGACGTTCTACCCGCCGCTCGCCAAGCTGGACCACGCCATGCCCGCCTACACGCTGGCCAACCGTTTCCAGGGTCTGGGACTGGGGACGGTGTGGAGCAGCCCGGGCGAGCGCAGCGCGTTCGTGGGCAGCTTTCACCTGGAAGAGTAGCCGGCCGTCCCGCGCGGCGCGGCGCGCGTGATACCATCGAGGTGCGATGGCTGGGAAACGCGCGCTGATCACGGGCATCACGGGCCAGGACGGGTCCTACCTGGCGGAGCTGCTGCTGGAGAAGGGCTACCAGGTGCACGGCATGGTGCGGCGGGTAGCGCTGGAGGACCCGGAACACCGGCTGTCGCGGCTGCTGCCCGTGCTGGGGAAGGTGCAGTTGCACGCGGCGTCGCTGGAGAGCTACGCCAGCATACATACGCTGATCGACAAGGTGCAGCCGGAGGAATGCTACCACCTGGCGGCCCAGAGCTTCGTGAGCTATTCGTTCGACGATGAGTTCTCGACGCTGAACGCCAACATCAACGGGACGCATTTCCTGCTGGCGGCGCTGCGGAACCTGGCGCCGCAGTGCCACTTCTACTTCGCGGGATCGAGCGAGATGTTCGGCCATGCGCACGAGGTGCCGCAGAACGAGGCCACGCCGTTTCACCCGCGCTCGTCTTACGGCATCAGCAAAGTGGCGGGGTTCCATCTGACGCGGAACTATCGCGAGGCTTACCAGTTGCACGCCTCGAACGGCATCCTGTTCAACCACGAATCTCCGCGGCGCGGCTACGAGTTCGTGACGCGCAAGATCGTGGCCGGAGTGGCGCGGGTGCTGGCGGGCCGGGCGGGCGAGGTGCGGCTGGGGAACCTGGACGCCCAGCGGGACTGGGGGCACGCGCGGGAGTACGTGCAGGCGATGTGGCTGATGCTGCAGCAGCCGGAGCCCGACGATTACGTGGTGGCGACCGGCGAGACGCACTCGGTGCGCGAGTTCGCCGAACTGGCTTTCGCGTGCGCCGGCCTGGACTACCGCGAGCACATCGGAGTCGACCACAACCTGTTCCGGCCGGCCGAGGTCAACATCCTGCTGGGGGATGCCAGCAAGGCGCGGAAGGTACTGGGATGGCGGCACAGCATCGGATTCCAGGAGCTGGTGCGCGAGATGGTGGAGTGCGAGTGCCGGCTGCTGGGGGTGGAGGGGATGGTGCGGGGCGCCGCCCAAATCTGATCGCGGGAGGGGCTCCGTGAAACTGGTGAGCGCCAGCCGCCGGACGGACATCCCCGCGTTCTATTCCGCGTGGTTCCTGAACCGTGTGCGGGCGGGATACTGCGAGTGGATCAATCCGTTCGGGGGACAGATCCAGCGGGTGTCGCTCGCGCCCGAGGATTGCGCCGGGATCGTGTTCTGGACGCGCTACCCCGCGCCCATGCTTGCCGCTCTGGCCGAACTGCGGGCGCGCGGGCATCGCTTCTACTTCCACGTGACGATCAACGGGTATGGGAAGCCGCTGGAAGCGCGCAACCCGGCTCTCGAGAAGGCGCTCGGGGCATTCCGCGCGCTTGCGGAGGCGATCTCTCCGCGGCTGGCGTTGTGGCGATACGATCCGATCCTGCTTTCGGAGGCCACCGGGCCGGAGTATCACATCGAGAACTTCTCGAGGCTGGCGCGTGCGCTCGCCGGATATACCGAGCGCTGCTACTTTTCCTTCGCGGATTTCTACGGGAAGACGCGCCGCAACCTGGCGCGGGCCGGCGTGGAATGGGCCGAGCCGGAGCTGGAGACGAAAGTGGCGCTGGTCTCGAATCTGAAGAGCATCGCCGCGGCGCACGGGATCGCATTGTATTGCTGCTGCGAGGACGCCTTGCTCGCGGCGGGCGTCCGGAAGGCGCACTGCGTGGACCTGGAGCTGATCGGAGGCGGCCCGCCGCTGAAGCCGCGCCCCACGCGCGCGGAGTGCGGATGCGTGGAGAGCGTGGACATCGGTGCCTACGACACTTGCGGCTTCGATTGCGTGTACTGCTACGCCACCAATAGTTGGGCGGCCGCGCGGGAGCGTGCCCGGCGCCACGATCCGAACGACCCGGCTCTGTGGCGGCCGTAGCGTGTATACTCGATCCTTTCGAGGAGAATCGTGAAGCGGAGTTCCTATACGATAGCGGCGCTGGCGCTGATTCTGGCGGCCGTTGCGGTGTTCGTGGCACGGCGAGAGCGGCCCCGCGCGGCACTGCCATTGGCTCCCATCGAGAAGAGCGCGCTGGTGCGCGGCCAGGTCCCGATCTGGGAAGAAGCCTTCGTTCCCAGCCCCGATTTCGAGCACGTGGCGTGGGCGGAAGCGAGGCCCCGGGGCGAGCGCGTCGTGGTAGATGGAGAGCCCGGCAAGGAATACGAAGAGGTCCGCACGATGAGTGGCAAGGGAGGGGCCGTGCTGTCCCGGCTGCCGCTCGTCGTCTTCGCGCTGCGAGGCGGCCGTTACGCCTACGGGGCCAAAGTGCGGGGCGTCTGGCGCCTGGTGGTGGATGGCGTGGAAGAGGGGAATTGGGACCGCTTGGGACATCTCGAGTTCTCTCCCGACGGCAGCCGCTATGCGTACAGTTTTCAAAGAGCGGGCCGGCGCTGGGTCGCCATCGATGGAAAGGAATTCGGCCCCTACGATTTTCCCCAGAGAGAGGGCTTCGACTTCAACGACGCGTTCGCGTTCTGGCTGACGCCGTTTTTCAGCGCGGATGGCAAGCACGTGGCCTGGACGGGCCGGCGCGACGGGAAAGTCTTCGGCGTGCTCGATGGAAAAGAGGATGCGCCGGTGGCGGGCAGGACACGGAGGGCCGAGTTTTCCGCGGACTCTTCGGTCTTCACATACTCGGTGGCGGAGGGCGACGATAGCACCTGGGTCGTGCGGAAGGGAAACAACGTCCAGCGACTGGCGCACGCCGGCGAGTTTCGTTTCGCTCCGGCGGGCGCGCGCTACGCCTATACCGTCCGGGAAGGGAACTCGTACCGGCTGTTCACGGACCAGGGCCCAGTTGAAGAATGCGCCGGCGAGCTGGATTTCTGGTGGGATGGGCCGGGCGCGCTGGGCTACGTGAATGGCTCGGCGGAACTGGTCTACGGGGACCGGAGCTGGCCGGTCACGGGACCGCTGGTGCAAGTCAGTGGAAGTTCGGACCGGCAACACGTCGTGTGGGTCACGCGGGAGCGCGCGCAAGACCGAGTGTTCCTGGACGGGCGTGAAATCGCGAAAGGGAAGAGGGCCGCGTGGGCATGCTTCGCCGGAGCGCGGCAACAGGCCTGGATCGCCATGGAGCGGCAAGGTGGATGGGAGTTGCAGTACGGCGGCGCCGCCGACTCGTTGCGATACAAGGAGGTGGGGCCGGTAATACGCTCCGAGCAGGGCGGACGAGCCGCGTGTTTGGCGCTGGCCAACACCGGGACGGCGAAGAAGCCGGTCTATGTGACGAGAGTGCTGGCGGATGGCCAGCTACTGGCCGAGTATCCTTCGTCGGAAGACACGCTGATCGAAGAGGACCAGATCCAATTCACGGCGGATGGGCGGCACATGGCCTGCCTGGTGCGAGCGCCGGGGAACGCCGAGGTTCTGCTGATCGATGGGAAGGAAGCGATTCGCAAGAACGGCTTCCTCTACGCCAAAGAGGATGCGGCGGTGCGGGCGCTCCTGGAGGCGGGAACCATGTTCCTTGCGCTCAAGATGAAGGGCGGGCTGAGCGGGGAGCGGCTGCGGGAACTGCTGCCCGATGGCCAGGAGGCGGCCCGGCTGGCGCTGATATCCACGGCGGCGCCTGAGATGGAGATCCCAGCGGGCTGGGAGCTCGAGTTCTTCCAGCGCGCGATGCAAGCCCGGGGGTTCGCGATCGGCGCGAACGGAATCCTGACGGGCTGGGGCCTGGAGGAGACCGGGAAGCAGTTGAGGGTCGCTCCGATCCGGCTGGACCTTAGTGTGCCAGCCAGTCGAGGGCGTAGATCTCCTGGAGACTGACGTCGCGGGTGGTGAGGAGGGAATCGTCCGGGCCCAGACCGGTCCACCAGCCGAAGCGGCCCAGTGCCAGCCTCCCGAAGTCGGCCAGGTTGACCAGGCGCTCGAGCTTGCGGTCGCTCAGGCGCAGGCGATAGAACGGCGCATCTTTGTTGAAGGGGTCGGAGAAGTAGACGTACTTGCCATCCTTGGACCAGTCGGGATAGCCGGAACGAGCGGCAATCAAGTCCTCCCACTGGCCGGTGGCGCGGTTGAAGAGCACGAGTTTGCGATAGTTGCCGGTCATGGCGAGGATGTAGCGGCCGTCGGGCGACCAACGCGGAGAGAACAACCCGGCGGAGCCCGGGACGCTCGTCGCCTGGCGGGTCTTCAGATCGATGACGTGGATGGCGTCTGCCTTGCTGTTCCGAGCGGACTCGGCAGACCCGCCGAAAGCGATGGCGTTGCCGTCCGGAGACCAGGAGGGGTCGAGGCTCTCGCCCGCACTAGGTAAGAGTGGCTCGGGGCTGCCGGCTTCCGCGGAGATCAGATAGGCTCGCCAGGGCTGGGTCGGCGTCTGGCCGCTGAAGGCGATGGTCTTCCCGTCCGGGGACCAGCGTGGCAGTGCGCACAGCATCGGAGGGAAGGTCAACTGGTGACGGTCGGAGCCATCGATGGAAGCACGCCACAAAGTGTGCTGAGGATAGGCTATGTACGCGATGGACCGGCCATCGCGCGAGAACGCCAGGTGCTCCGCCGAGAGCCCGGGTATGAAGGGCACGGCCATGTGGCTCTGGGGATCGAGCCGCAGCACCTCGCCGCGGGGCTGGGCTCCAATGAAGAATAGCTTCTTGCCGTCGCGGCTCATCAGCGGCGCCTGGCCGCTCACCTGCCCGAAGGTCAACTGGACGGGCTGGCGGCTGAAGCTGCGCCAGAAAGGCGCCTTCTCGCGAATGGCCCAGAGGTTGGGCGTGCCGTCGCGGATCGACTGGAAAACGAAGAACTCCCCGTTGGGCGTCCAGATTCCGCAACATTCCGCGGAAGGAGTATTCCAGCCAGCCAGCAGGGGATGAAGGCGCGTCCCATCGGGCGCGACCTCCCAGAGGCTGGAGGTGTTGAGAGGCTCGTCGCGAACGGTGAATCGGATGGTCTTGGAATCGGGCGACCAACGGGGCCACAAGGTCGTCCCGTTGACGGTGGCTAACTTGGTCAAACCGCTCCCATCGCGCAAGCCACGATAGATCTCGTGCTCGCGGGAAAGAAGGATCTGAGTCCCATCCGGCGACCAGGCCGCGTCCACCGCGAGCCCATTGCCGATGCGGCGCGGCTGCCCGGCGGGCAGAGGCACGGCCCAAACCGGCGCGCTTTGCCACGGCGCAGGGGGCGGCTCGGTATACCCCAGAACCAGAAGCTCGGGGCGGTTTGGGGAAATCCCGGCGAGACCCCAACCGGTGAAGGGGAGCGGCACGGGCGCCGGTTCTCCTCCCTCCACCGAAACCTGTTGGAGGGTTGAGCGGTGGAAGGCCGGGAGTTCCTCGAAGTAGATTCTGGAGCCGTCGGTCACCATGGGATCGGGGATGCCAGTGAAGGTGGCGATCTTGGTGCGGCCGTCGCTGGTCAATTGGACCATTCCAGCGACTTGCGGCGGCGGTAGCGCGGGTCTCCAGGCGAGGAGGAGTGCGAGGGCGAGGGCCAGGCCGGCCAGCACCCACCACCTGCCTTGGTTCATTCGAAAGCGCTGGCTCAGAGGGGCGGGCGTCTCGACCGGCGGCGGAAGGGTGGCGGGGATGGCCGCGGACACGGCGGCCGAGCGCCCCGACTCGGATTCGCGCCGCAGGCGCTTCAGGTCGGCGCGCATTTCGGAGGCGACCTGGTAGCGGAGATCGCGGTCCTTCTCGAGGGCTTTGTTGATAATGCGCTCCAGTTCGCTGGGCAGGTCGGGATTGAGGCGGACGGGCGAGACCGGTGCCTTGTGCAGGATGCCGTCGAACACTGCGGCGGTCGTGGCGCCGGCGAAGGCGCGCTGGCCGGTGGCCATCTCGTAGAGAACCACGCCGAAGCTGAACAGGTCGGTGCGGGCGTCCAGCTCCTCGCCGAGGGCCTGCTCCGGCGACATGTAGGCGACGGTGCCCATGGTAGCGCCGGGGCTGGTAACAAGGCGATCGGGGCCCTCGGTCTCCAGCGCGGTCGCGCCCGCGGGGACACCCCGTCCGGCGGCCGCCTTGGCCAGACCGAAATCCAGAATCTTGGCCTGGCCACGGCCGGTGACGAAGATGTTGGCGGGCTTGATGTCGCGATGGACGATGCCCTTCCCGTGAGCGGCGTCGAGTGCGTCGGCGATCTGGATGGCCAGATCGAGCAACTCGCGGGTGCGCAGGGGCTGGCCGGCGATGCAGTCGGCCAGGGTGCGGCCTTCGAGCAGTTCCATGGCGATGAAGGGTTGGCCTTCAAACTGCCCGATCTCATGGATGGTGCAAATGTTGGGGTGATTGAGCCCGGCGGCGGCGCGGGCCTCGCGCTCGAAGCGCTCGCGGGCCAGCGGGGTCAACGACCGGTCGTTGGGCAGGAATTTGAGCGCGACGCGGCGGTTAAGGCGGGTGTCCTCGGCCAGGTAGACCACTCCCATCCCGCCATCGCCCAGCTTCTCGAGTACGTGGTACTGGAAGACAGTCTGGCCAGTCATGGAGAAGGAAGCCCCTTTATTGGATGCTGGCGGGGGCGGATGGGAGCAGCCTGTTAGGAGGGGATCTGTGGCGCACGTGCCGAAGGTGCCGATCCTGTCGGCGCCACCGGAAAAACAGAGCTTCATCGATCATCGCCGGGGGCTCGCGATCCGATCTGGCTGGACCTTAGTGTGTCTGCCAGTCGAGCGCGTAGACCTCCTGGACGCTGATGTCGCGGATGGTCAGCAGAGAATCGTCCGGGCCCAGGCCCGTCCAGACGCCGAAGCGGCCTAGGGCAAGTTTCCCGAAGTCGGCCAGCTTGACCAGGCGCTCGAGCTTGCGGTCGCTCACGCGGACGCGATAGAAGGGCACATCATCCCTGCCGGGGTCGGAAAAGTAGACGTACTTTCCGTCCTTCGACCAGTCCGGAAACGCGGAGGAAGCGGCAATCAAGTCCTCCCACTTGCCGGTAGCGCGGTTGTAGAGGAGGAGTTTCTCGAAGTCGCCGGTCATAGCGAGGATGTAGCGGCCGTCGGGCGACCAGCGCGGCGATAACAATCCGGCCGAACCGGGGACGTCCGCCACTCGGTGGGTCCTCAGGTCGACGATGTGGAGCGCCTCCGCCTTGGCGTCCCGACCGGAATAGGAATCCGTGACGAAAGCTAGGGCGTTGCCGTCTGGGGACCAGGTCGCGTCAAGGGTCTCGCTCGCGCCGGGGATGAGTTCTTCGGGGCTGCCGCCCTTCGCGGCGATGAGGTACGCCTTCCAGGGTTGGCCCGGCATCTGGCCGCTGAAGGCGATAGTCTTGCCATCCGGGGACCAGCGGGGCAGCCCGCACACCATGGGCGGGAAGGTCAACTGGCGGCGATCGGCGCCATCGGAGGCCGCGCGCCACAGAGTGTTCTCAGGGTACGCGATGAAAGCGAGCGATTGGCCGTCCCGCGAGAAAGCGAGGCCCTCGGTGGAGAGTCCAGGAAGGAAGGGCACGGACTGGTGGTTCTGGGGATCGAGCCGCAGCACCTCGCCGCGAGGCAACGAGCCGATGAACAACAGCTTCTTGCCGTCGCGGCTCAGCAGGGGCGACTGGGCGCCGAACTGCCCGAAGGTCAGCCGGACCGGGTCGCGGCTGGTCTTACGCCAGAAAGGCGCCTTCTCGCGAATGGCCCAGAGGTTGGGCGTGCCGTCGCGCGTGGCTTGGAAGACGAAGAACTCGCCGTCAGGCGTCCAGCTTCCGCAACATTCCGCGGGAGGAGTGTTCCAGCCGGCAAGCAGTTGATGGAGTTGCCTCCCGTCGCTTGAAACCTCCCAGAGGCTTGACGTATTCAGCTTGTAGTCGTAGAGGGTGAAGCGAATGGTCCTGGAATCGGGCGACCAGCGCGGCCAGAGCGGAAGCCCGCCCACGCCGGCGATCCTTCTGAGATTGCCGCCGTCGGCGGAGACGCGGTAGAGCTCGCGATCGCGGGCCACCACAATCTCGCTGCCATCCGGCGACCAGGCGGCGTCCAGTCCCGTGAGGCTGCCTATCCGCCGCGGTTGGCCGGCGGGGAGAGGGACCACCCACAGCGGGCCCGGGACTAGGGATACCTCCGGCGCGTCCGGATACACCAAAAGCAGAAGCTCCGGATGGACAGGGGAACTATCGACGAGGCCACAAGCCGGGAAGGGAATCGGAACCGGGGCAGGTTCTCCGCCCTCGATCGAAACCTGCTCAAGGTCGGGGTTGGGAGACCCCAGGCGTTCGAGGAAGTAGATCCGCGAGCCGTCAGTGACCATGGGGGCCGGCAGTCCCAGGAAGGCGGCGACCTTCATACGGCCATCGTTGGTCAGTTGGACCAAGCCGGCGACTTTCGGCGGGGGCGCCATTGGTCTCAGCGTCACCATCGCCACGAGCGCCATTCCGACTAGTACCCACCCCGCGCGCCTGAATCTTCCTGCGCTCCAGCCCAGAGGCGCGGACGGCCCGACCGGTGGCGGAAGGGTGGCGGGGGTGGCCACGGGCACGGCGGCCGGGCGTCCCGATTCGGATTCGCGCAGCAGGCGCAGCAGGTCGGCGCGCATTTCGGAGGCGCCCTGGTAGCGCAGATCGCGATCCTTCTCGAGGGCCTTGTCGATCACGCGTTCCAGCTCTGCGGGCAGGTCCGGATTGAGGCGGACGGCCGAGACCGGAGCCTTGTGCAGGATGGCGTCGAAGACCGCGGCGGTAGTGGCGCCGGCGAAGGCGCGCTGGCCGGTGGCCATTTCGTAGAGGACGACGCCGAAGCTGAACAGGTCGGTACGCGCGTCGAGCTCCTCGCCGAGCGCCTGTTCCGGGGACATGTAGGCGATGGTGCCTCCCATGGCGGAGCCGAGGCTGGTAAGAACAGGGCGCCCGGGGCCCTCGGTCTCCAGGGAAGCCGTATCCGCGGCGAAACTGCGGCTGGCGGCCGACTTGGCGAGACCGAAATCGAGAATCTTGGCCTGGCCGCGGCCGGTGACGAAGATGTTGGCGGGCTTGATGTCGCGATGCACGATGCCGTTGGAGTGGGCGGCGTCGAGAGCGTCGGCGATCTGGATGGCCAGATTGAGCAGCTCGCGGGTGCGCAAGGGCTGGCCGGCGATGCGGTCGGCCAGGGTGCGGCCTTCGAGCAGCTCCATGACGATGAAGGGCCGGCCCTCGCGCTCTCCGATCTCATAGACCGTGCAGATGTTGGGGTGATTGAGCCCGGCGGCGGCGCGGGCCTCGCGCTCGAAGCGCTTCCGGGCCTGCGGGGTCAGGGACCGGTCGTCGGGCAGGAACTTGAGTGCGACGCGTCGCTTAAGGCGGGTGTCCTCGGCCAGGTAGACAACTCCCATCCCGCCATCGCCCAGCTTCTCGAGCACGTGGTACTGGAAGACGGTCTTGCCAGTCATGGAAGAGCAAGCCCCTTTATTCGATGGTAGCAAATGCGGATGGACGCAACGGGTTATTCTCCGCGCGCCTTGTAACTTCGGTCTACGTGATGGCGAGCTGCTGCATGGGCGCCTGCGGGGGCGGCAGGAGCGGATTGAATCGGACCGAGACCAATCGAGAGACGCCAGGCTCCTGCATGGTGACGCCGTAGAGGGCCTGGGCGGCTTCCATGGTGCGCTTGGCGTGGGTGATGACGATGAACTGGGTCTCGAGGGACATCTCCGCAATCAAACGGGTGAGCCGCTGGATGTTGGGCTCGTCGAGCGGGGCGTCCACTTCGTCGAGGATGCAGAAGGGGCTGGGCTGGTATTTGAAGACGGCCATCAGCAGCGCCAGCGCGGTGAGAGCCTTCTCTCCGCCCGAGAGCAGCAGTACGTTCTGGAGGCGCTTGCCGGGAGGCGAAGCGACGATGTCGATGCCGGAGTCGGCCGCATTGGCTTCGTCGGTGAGGCGCATCTCGCCGGCGCCCCCGTTGAAGAGGGTCGCGAAAAGCTCGCGGAAATGGGCGTTGATGGCGGTAAAGGCTTCGCTGAAACGCTTCTTGGATTCGACGTCGATCTCCTGGATGGCCTTCTCGGTGTCGCGGATGGAATCCAGCAGATCCTGGCGCTGGGTGTTGAGGAACTCGTAGCGCTCGTGCGCCAGACGGTACTCGGCAAGGGCCTCGGGATTGACCGGGCCGAGGGCTTCGATGCGCGCGCGGATCTCCTCGTAGCGGGCTTCGATTTCGGCCAGGCCCGCGGAGTCGAGCTCCGGTTCCTGCGCGGCAGCCAGCTCTTCGGGCGAAATGCCCAGCTCCTTGCGGCTGGATTCGGCGATGTGCTCGAGGGCGGCCTGGCGCTTCACCAACTCGACTTCGACGTGCGCGCGGCCTTCCTGCGCCTGCTGCACGGCGGCGCGCAACTGCTTGAGGGTTTCCTCGATCGCGGCCAGCTCCGCCCGCAGGCCCACCTCGTCGGCGGCCAGGGCGTTGACCGCGCGCTCGGCGGCGGAGCATTCTTCGGAAAGCTGGGTGACGCGCTGGTCGAGCTGGAGGTTGCTGCCGAGGAGGCGGGCGCGCTCGACGCCCAGGCGCTCGATGTCGCGGGCAATCTCCTCGCTGCGCGCAGTCAGCTCGCCGATCTGGGCTTCCAGGCGGGCCACGGCGGCGCGCTCGGCACGGCGGCGCTCGTCGAGACCGGCCATCTCGGCGCGCAGGGCGGAATGCTCCTCGCCGACGTGGGAGACCTGGGCTTTCAGCCCGTCCAACTCGGCGCGCGCGGCTTCGATCTCCCGCTCGTGCCCGGAGAGGGCGCGCTCGCGCTCTTCGACCGCGGCCTGATCGCGAAGCCGCCGGGCCTGGGAACGCTCGCGCTCCTTGGCGATGCGATCCAGCTCGAGGCGGGCCACGGAAAGACGGGAGGCGGCGCGCGAAAGCTCGCCGGCCAGCTTGCGCATCTCGTGATCGAGGGCCAGCGCTTCCTTCTCCTGGTTCTGCTGGAGGCCGCGGAGACGCTCGGCTTCCTGCTCGAGCCAGGCGATGTCGCGTTCGAGGGTCTCGATGCGCGCGGCGGCCTCCTCGAGCTGCTTCTGGCGCGACTGCACCTGCGCCTTCACCTCGCGCAACTCCCGTTTGAGGGCCAACGGGCCGCTGGAGGTTTTCCTGCCGCCGCTCACAGCGTGGCCGTGATAGCAAACGCCATCCGGCAGGAGGAAGTAGGAATCCGGGAACTCGAGCGCCAGGCTGCGCGCAGCGGCGCGGTCGGTGGCCAGATAGCATTGCGCCAGACGGCGGAGACACTGCACCGAGGAACCGCTGAAGCCGTTGGTGAGGCGGAGAACGCTGCCGAGCGGCGCGACCACGCCCGCTGCGGCATCCACGGGCGAATCGCCGCTGGAGGGGCTGCCGTCCGGCTCGGGATGCACCAGAAAGGTGGCGCGCCCTTCCTGGCTGGAGCGCATGATCTCGACGCCGTTCTCGGCCTGGCGCCAATCCCGGACCACGATGTACTCGAGCTCGTCGTGCAGGAACTCCTCCGCGGCCTTTTCGTAAGCGGGCTCGACCTCGACGAAATCGGCGAGCACGCCGAGCGGGTGCAGCTCTGGGGCCTGGCCGCGCTCGATGGCGGTGAAGAGGCGTTTCACGGAGTCGGTGGTATAGGCGCGGTGGGAGAGAATCTCCTCGAGCGAATCGCGGCGGGCCTGGAGCTGGGAGAATTCCGACCGCGCGCGGTCGAGAGCGCGGCGCGCCTCCGCCAGTTCGGCTTTGCACTCGGCCATTTCACGCTCGGCGCGGGCGCGCTGGTCGGAAACCGACTCGAGTTCCAACTGGCTGGCGGCCAGCTTGCTGGAAAGTTCGGCTTGGGAGGCGCTTAGCCATTCCTGGTCGGAGACGGCGGACTGCTCCTCCTTCTGGGCCTTGGCGGCATCGCGATCGAGGGCGGCCAGATAGGTGTCGATCTGGCCGAGCTGGTTCTTGAGGGAAGCGGCCTCGCCAAGCAGACGCAACACGCCCTGGCGGGAGGACTCGATTCCGCGCTCGCGCTCCGCGAGGCGAGCCTGCAACGCGTCGCGATCGCGAGCCTTGGCCTCGAGCCGCTGACGGGCGGTTTCGGTATTGGCGTCGTGTTCGGCGACGCTCTGGCGGCCGGTGGCCAGCTCCAGGCCCAGGCTCGCGAGGCGGTTGTCGAGATCCTCGGATTCTCCTTCGCCCTGGGCCATTCTCTGCTCGATGGAGCCGGCCTGCTTGGCCTGATAGTCGAGCCGCCCGCGCGTACGCTCCAATTCCAGATTCAGCTCCGCCAGCCTCTTGCGAGCTTCCGTGAGTTGTTCTTCGGTCTGGTAGCCTTGGGCCTGCGAGCGGCTATATTCCTGTTCCTTAGCGACGGCCTCGCTGGAGAGGGATTCGAAGAGGGCCGTGGCCAGATTCAGTTCGAGGGCGATGCGCGTCGTTTCGGCCTCGATCACGCCGTAACGCGCCGCCAGCACGCGCCGCAACTGGGCGTTCATCTCGGTCTTCAACTCTTCGAAACGCCGCGCCTTGGCGGCCTGGCGTTTGAGCGAATTGGCCTGGCGACCGACCTCTTCCAGGATGTCGAAGACGCGCTCGAGGTTGTGCTTGGCGCCCTCGAGCCGGGCCTCCGCGAGCCGGCGGCGCGACTTGAACTTGGAGATGCCGGCGGCTTCCTCGATCACCAGGCGGCGGTCCTGCGGGCGGGAACTGAGAAGCTGGCCGATGCGGCCCTGCTCGATGATGGCGTAGGACTCGGGGCCGAGACCGGTACCCATGAAGATGTCCTGGATGTCGCGGAGGCGGGCGGTGCGGCCGTCTATCAGGTACTCGCTCTCGCCGGATCGGAACAGGCGGCGGGTGAGCGTGATTTCCCTGGGGCCATGTTCGAGGCCATGACCGTTTGGGCCATTGGTTCCGTTGGCTGCGCCATTGGTTCCGTTGGTTCCGTTCGCGGCATGGATGGCATCGGTGCCGTTGGTTCCATTCGTGCCATTGGTTCCGTTGGTCCCGTTAGCGTTGCCGTTGGGCGCGCCGTTGGTCTTGGCCAGCCCGACGAAGTGGAAGCCGGGATCGACCATGGTTATGGTGACCGAGGCCAGGCTGAGGGGCTTTCGGTCGCGGGTACCAGCGAAGATCACGTCTTCCATGCGGGCGCCACGGAGGGTCTTGGCGGACTGCTCGCCCAGCACCCAGTTGATGGCGTCCGCGAGGTTGGATTTCCCGCAGCCGTTGGGACCGACAATGGCGGCCACACCGGAACCCGAAAAGCGGAGCTCGGTGCGCTCGGGGAAGGACTTGAACCCCTGAAGTTCGACGCGTTTGAGTTTAAGCAAGGTTCGCTAGCTCCTCAGTCAGACGAACATTTCTCCGGGGCCCGACGGGGCCCCGGCTCTCGGGGGATGAGACCATGGTAAACGGGACGGGGCAAAAAGTAAAGCACATTCAGTACTCCCTATAGGGCCATCGGGCTAGAGAATCCATTCTGTAGGGGCCGACACGCAGATCGTTGGTTAGAACGCCAGGCGTGGGAGCCCTGTCCTGGCCTCGATTGTAGCCGGAAGGACGGGCATCGCCAAAAAAAGTCCGGCACTGTCCGCGGACGGTATGGATTGTGGTATAGCAGACAGTATAGACATGGAAGCGCATCCCGTCCCCTACGTTCCGTTCCGCACATTCCTGGCCGCGCTGGAGACGCTCGAGCGCGATTGCCCCAACCAGCTCGACCGCTCGGTTTGGCCGTCGTCTTCGGGCGCCATCCAGGGGCAGTTGCTGGGGGCGTTCCGATTCCTGGGCCTGATGGACGAGGCACAATGCCCGAGCGTGGAATTGCGGGAGCTGATCGGCAAGAAAGAGAGCCGGCGGGCCTTGCTGCGCCGCATCCTGGAAAGGAACTACGCGACGCTAGTGGCGCTGGACCTCAGCCGCACCTCGCCGCACCAGCTCGAGGAGGCGATGCGGCAGTACGGGCTCAGCGGCGCGACGCACAAGAAGGCCCTTTCGTTTTTCCTACAAGCGGCGCAATACGCGGGGCTGCCGCTGTCGGTGCTGCTGCGGGCGAAGATACGGGGCAGCGGCGGCGGACCACGGCAGCGGCGCGCGCCGGCATCTGAGGCCCCGGCCGCGACCGCGGCAGGCAAGACGGTCCACCTGAAGAGCGGCGGAAGCGTAACGCTCACTACGGCGGTGGATCTATTCTCGCTGAGCGCGGAGGACCGGAAGTTCGTCTTCGAGCTGATCGACCGGATGCAGGAGTACGGAAGTTAAAGGCTTCGCTATTTCAACGGCTTGAGGATTTCGATGCCGGGGGGCAGCACGAACAGGCTCTGGGAAAGACCCTGGTTGATCTGGACGGTGTCCGAGTAGATCTCGAAGATCTTCTCGTCGTTGCGGAAGCGCTGGATGTCGTAAGGCCATTGGACACCGCCTCCGACATCGCGGTACTTGGCGAAGATGGTGACCTCCTCGAAGCGGTCGCGGGTTTTCGGATCGCGGCGGACGTAGAGCTGGCGGACGGGGAGCCTGGTGATGCGGTCCAAGTAGACCCTCACGGAACGGTTATCCGCGTCGCTGATATCGACGACGTCCACAATCCGGTTGTCGATCCGGTCCGCAGCCTGATAATCGAAGGCCAGGCCCGGTTCTCCGAGCCGCTGCCGGAGAATGTAGAAAATATTGTGGAGCATGGAGTCCTGATAGCGGAGGAGGGTCTCGGGAGGGACAGGGCGCGCGCCGCGGAAAGAGATCTGATACCCGTTGTCGCCGGTGAAGAGCACGGCGCCGCTGTTTTCCTTCCTGCCGAAGGACTGGCGCTCACGCACCGAAAGCGTGCCGGGCACGGGCGGGTCGGGGCGCTGGACGTAGCGGGTGTAGATGGTGGCGAGAGAGAGCCCCGACAACTTCTCGTGGTAGAAGGAGTAGGCGCGACCCGACTCGGTGCGGTCCTGCACGGCCAGGAAACGGTCCCCGCCGAGCGCCGCGAGGGTCTCGTCGACGAGGCGCTTGCCACGCTCCTGCGGGGTTTGGGCGAACGCGGCGGCCAGAGATAGAAGGAATGCCAGAATGACTCTCACGCCTGTAGGATATCGCGAGTTGGCAGTCGGCTCGGGGATAGGCAGATGGATGGGGATGCTTGCGGCGCTGGCAGAGGGCGCTAAGGGATTGGCGTCCGGGCCGAGACCGGATAAACTGTAGATGCTGGTTCTGCAGCCCGGATGGTGGTTGCGTGCAGCCGGGGACTCGCACGAGGTCCTACGGGAACGGCGCGGCCATGCTCTGGAGCCGGGCTTCAATTCCAAGGAGCCCCTATGAAGTACATCTGCGTTGCGTCTGCGCTCGTGCTCCTGTCAGGAAGTGCGCTGGCGCCCCTTCCGGCCCAGACCCTGGGCGGCTGTGGCATGTTTCCCGCCAACAACATCTGGAACACACCCATAGACACCCTCCCGGTTTCTTCTTATTCCGCCGCCTACATCAGTTCCATCGGAGGGTCGACCGGCCTACACCCCGATTTTGGATCGGGTACCTGGGACGGCGAGCCGATCGGCATCCCCTACGGCCTGGTCCCCGGCAGCCAGCCGAAAGTGGCCGTGACTTTCGACTACGCCGACGAGAGCGATCCAGGACCCTATCCGATTCCCGCCAACCCACCGATTGAAGGCGGCCCCGATTCCACGGGCGACCGCCATATCCTGCTCGTCGACACCACCAATTGCATTCTCTACGAGCTGTACGCGGCCTATCCGCAACCGGACGGCACCTGGCAGGCAGGCTCCGGAGCCATCTTCGATCTCAAGGCAAACCAGCTCCGGCCGCAGGGTTGGACATCGGCGGATGCCGCCGGCCTGCCCATCCTGCCCGGCCTGGTCCGTTACGACGAGATCCTGGCGGGGGAAATCAACCACGCCATTCGTTTCACGGTGCAGGCGACGCAGGAGGCGTACCTGTGGCCCGCGCGCCACTACGCTTCGAGCAACACCTCCACCAGCCTGCCGCCCATGGGAGCGCGCTTCCGCTTAAAGAGCGCCTTCGATGTGTCGGGCTTCCCGCCGGAGGTGCAGATCATTCTGAACGCCATGAAGAAGTACGGGATCATCGTGGCCGACAACGGTTCCAACTGGTACATCTCCGGCGTGCCGGACGACCGGTGGAACAACGACAACCTGGCCACGCTGCACAACATTCCGGGCTCGAACTTCGAGGCGGTGGACGAATCCGGGCTCATGGTTGATGTGAATTCCGCGCAGGCCAACGCTCCCCCAGGGTACGCGGTGCTGAGCGTCAGCCTGACGCACTCCGGGAACTTCGCGCAGGGGCAGGCAGGAGCAACCTACTTGGTGGTGGTGAGCAATGCCTCCGGGGCGGGACCAACCAGCGGCACGGTGACGGTGACCGAGACGGCGCCTGCCGGGCTGACGCTGATCTCGATGGCTGGCTCGGGTTGGGTCTGTTCGGGCGCGACTTGCACCCGCAGCGACGCGCTCGGTGCCGGTTCGAGTTATGCGCCCATTACGGTGACGGTGAACGTCTCGCCGGACGCGCCCACACAGGCGCTGAATCAGGTCGCTGTGACGGGCGGCGTCTGGGCAGCCAGCGCCAGCGACCTAACCACGATTACCAGCGCGTCGGGCTCCTGTACTTACGCTGTCAACCCGACTGAACTGAACGCCACCGCTTCCGGCGGCAGCCTGACCACAACCATTCAGACCGGTGCCGGCTGCGGCTGGGCCGTTGAGGATCTGCCAAGCTGGATCACGGTTTCCGGAAGCGCCCAAGGCGCCGGCTCCGCGACCGTCACGCTGGTGGTCGCCGCCAACAGCGGTGCGATCCGTGCCGCCCAGATCTCGATTGCGGGCGTGGCGGTGACGGTGAATCAGCCTTCGACTCCGATTGTGGTCAACTCGACCGCGGTCGTAAACGCGGCCAGTTACACCGCGATGGTAGCCCCGGGCAGCATCGCCGCGGTGTGGGGCAACTTCCTTTTGCCATCGCCGATACTGGTAACTTCGTTCCCGATTCCAACCAACCTGGGCGGCCTCTCCCTGCAGTTCGGAGGCGGGGCGTTGGCTCCGCTGTTCTATGCCAGTTCGAGTCAGGCGAACGCGCAGGTTCCCTGGGAAATGGCCGGGCAATCGCAGACCACTGTTACGGCGAGCATCAACGGACAGACCAGCGCGCCGCTGACGGTCAGCCTGGCGACTTACGCTCCCGGTATTTTCGCGGTCAACGGCCAGGGTTCCGGACCGGGCGCGATTCTGGACGCGAACTACCAACTGGTTTCGGCGGCGAATCCGACGACCGCCGGAGCCTTCATCCAGATCTATTGCACGGGGCTGGGGCCGGTGAGCAACCAGCCCGCGACGGGCGCGGCCTCGCCGGGCAACCCGCTGGCGTCCACTCCCACGTGGCCGACGGTGACCATCGGCGGCGCTCCGGCCACGGTGCAGTTCTCCGGACTGGCGCCGACAGACGTCGGATTGTACCAGGTGAATGTGCAGGTGCCGGCAGGGTCGCCCAAAGGCAACGCCGTGCCGCTGGCGATTTCTATTGGGGGGGCCACGTCGAACACGGTAACCGTTGCCGTCCAGTGATCGCGGCGAGGGGCGGAAATCGCAACGGATTAAAGACAGCCGGGTGCGATTTCGTGTATACTAATTGGCAATCCGGAGCATAACTGGAAATGTCGGAGCATTACGCCTCCCGTTTCTGGGGAGGCGATCACACCTGGAACGCTCGAGTAGCATGGGAAGGAGACTGCGTGGTATGAGGAAGAGCCTCAGGATTGGGATGGGACTCCTGCTGATCGGCGGGACGCTGCGGGCGCAGCAGTATCTGGTCACCACAATAGCGGGAGGCGGGCTGCCGCCCACGGCGGCCCCAGCGTCGTCCACGGCACTCGGGTATCCGCAGTCGGTCGCCACGGACGCCGCCGGCAGCGCGTACTTCATTGCGAGCAACTGCGTTTTCAAGGTGGACGCATCGGGAGTTCTCACACGCGTGGCGGGTAGCTCGGCGCACTGGGGCTACTCGGGCGACGGAGGCCCAGCCACGAACGCCCAACTCAGCAACCCTGCCAGTGTGGCGGTGGATGGTTCCGGCAACCTGTATATCGCCGACACCTACAACAACGTGATCCGCAAGGTGGCGGCGGCGAGTGGCATCATCACGACGGTGGCCGGGAACGGAACCGGGGGATACTCGGGCGATGGAGGTTCGGCCACCAGCGCGGAGCTCAGCGAGCCTGCCGGTGTGGCGGTGGATGCCTCTGGCAACATATACATCGCCGACCAAGGGAATGAACGTGTCCGGAAGGTGACCGCGGCAACCGATATCGTCACCACGGTGGCCGGGAACGGGAACGGGGGCTATTCGGGCGATGGAGGGCCGGCCACCAGCGCCCAACTCGGCGGGCCGAACGGCCTGGCGGTGGGCGCCTCCGGCGACATCTACATCGCGGATTATTGGAATCAGCGCATTCGCAAGGTGACGGCAACGACTGGCATCATCACGACGGCGGCTGGGAATGGAACCCAGGGGTATTCGGGCGACGGAGGCCAAGCCACCAGCGCCGAACTCAACTATCCCTGGGGCGTGTCGTTGGACGCCGCCGGCAACCTCTACATCTCCGACCAATACAACGGACGCATTCGCAAGGTGGCGGCGGCGACCGGCACGATCACGACGGTGGCCGGAGGGGGCTCGTCCCTGGGCGATGGAGGCCTGGCCACGAACGCCTGGCTCAGCTCTCCTTTGGGCGCGGCGGTGGATGGCTCGGGCAATCTATATATTGCGGACAACGGTAACCTCCGCATCCGCAGGGTGGCGGCAGCCACCGGCATCATCACGACCGCGGCTGGCAACGGCGGTAACTACTCCGGCGACGGAGGTCCAGCCACGAGCGCCCAGCTTTGGATGCCCTATGGCATGGCGGTGGATGGCTCCGGCAACCTCTACATCCCCGACCTGTACAACCGCCGCGTGCGCAAGGTGGTGGCGGCGACTGGCATCATCACGACCGTGGCCGGGAACGGCTCCTATGGTTATTCGGGCGACGGCGGCCTGGCCACCAGCGCCCAGCTCAGCGCAGTTTACAGCGTGGCGGTGGATGGCTTCGGCAACTTGTACATCGGGGACAACGACAACCAGCGTATTCGCAAGGTGGCGGCGGCGACCGGCATCATCACGACGGTGGCCGGGTACGGCAAGCAGGGCTATTGGGGCGACCAAGGCCCGGCCACCAGCGCCCTGCTTAACGACCCCGACGGCGTGGCGGTGGATTCCTCTGGCAACCTGTACATCGCCGAATGGGGCAACTCAGTGATTCGCAAGGTGACGATGGCGACGGGCATCGTCTCCACGGTGGCCGGGACTGGCACCAGCGGTTATTGGGGCGACGGAGGCCCGGCCACCAGCGCCATTCTAAACAATCCCGAGCAGGTGGCGGTGGATGGTTCCGGCAACATTTATATCGCGGACAACGGCAACTGCCGGGTCCGCGAGGTGGCGGCGGGGACCGGCATCATCACGACCGTGGCCGGGAATGGCACGTGCGGTTATTCCGGCGACGGCGGCCCCGCCATCAGCGCACAAATCTATTATCCCCACGGCGTGGCCGTGGATGCCGCCGGCAGCCTGTACATTGTGGATGGCAACCAAACGGTCCGCAAGGTGGCGGCGAACGGCACCATCACGACGGTGGCGGGCACGGGATATTGGGGGTACCGGGGCGACGGCGGGCCAGCCACTAGCGCCCTGTTCAACAGCCTCCAGCGTCTGGCGGTGGACGCCGCCGGCAACGTCTACGTCGCGGACTCCAACAACAACGCGATCCGCATGCTCGTTCCCGTGGCAACCCACGCCCTGCTGAGCATCGCCAGCAGCCATTCCGCCGATTTCGTGCAGGGCGAGACGGCCGCGACCTACTCGGTCGTGGTAAGCAGTACCTCCGGGGCGGGGCCAACCGCCGGCACGGTCACGGCGACCGAGATCGTCCCAATCAGCCTGACGCTGGTCTCCATGTCGGGCGCGGGTTGGAACTGCTCGGGCGCGAGTTGCACCCGGAGCGACGCGCTCAGTGCCGGCTCGAGTTATCCGGCCATCGCGGTGACGGTGAGCGTAGCGGAAAACGCGCCCGTACAGGTGGTGAATCAGGTCGCTGTTTCGGGAGGCGGCGCCGGGCCGGCCAGCGCCATCGACCTGACCACGGTCTCCGCCGCGGCGGCTTCCTGTACTTACACCGTCAGCCCGAACGTGCTGAACGCCACGGCTTCCGGCGGCAATTTGACCGCGAGCATTCAAACCGGCGCCGGCTGCGGCTGGTCCGTCGGGGATCTGCCAAGTTGGATTACGGTTTCCGGGAGCGCCCAAGGCTCCGGCTCCGCGACCGTCACCCTGGTGGTCGCCGCCAACAGCGGTGCGATCCGTACCGCCCAGATCTCGATTGCGGGCGTCGCGGTGACGGTGAATCAGAATTCGAATCCGATCGTGGTCAGCTCGAACGCCGTCGTAAACGCGGCCAACTACACCGCGCCGGTAGCCCCGGGCAGCATTTCAGCGGTGTTCGGCAGCTTTCCTTTGGCGTCGCCGATTCCGGTAACTTCGTTCCCGATTCCAACCAGCCTCGGCGGCCTCTCGCTGCAGTTCGGCGGCACGGACCTGGCTCCGCTGTTCTATGCCAATTCCGGCCAGGTGAACGCGCAGATCCCGTGGGAGCTGGCGGGGCAATCGCAGACCAGCATCACGGCCAGCATGAGCGGACAGAGCAGCGCGGCGCAGACGGTCAGCCTGGCGGCGTTTGCTCCCGGCATCTTCGCGGTCAACGGTCAAGGCACCGGACCGGGCGCGATTCTGGACCTCAACTACCACCTGATTTCGGCGGTGAATCCGACCACCGCGGGAGCTTTCATTCAGATCTACTGCACGGGGCTGGGGCCTGTGAGCAACCAGCCCGCCACGGGCGCGCCCTCGCCCAGCAGCCCGCTGGCGTCCACTCCCACCTGGCCGACCGTGACCATCGGCGGCGTATCGGCGGCGGTGCAGTTCTCCGGGTTGACGCCGGGAGACGTCGGTTTGTACCAGGTGAACGCGCAGGTTCAGGCAGGGACGCCCAAAGGCAACGCCGTGCCGCTGGCGGTCTCCATCGGGGGCGCCACGTCGAACACGGTAACCATCGCGGTGCAATGAGGGCGGCGGGCCAACGGGCACGGAGGGCCAAAAGGGTTGCTCCAGGAGGTCAAAAAACTGGTACAATCCAATTACGTTTGAGTGTCCCGCGAAACTTGGCTGAGGAATCCGTTCTGCCCCGTGGAGCTCGCATGAAAGCGTAAGGAGAGAACTTGAAAAACATCTTTGTAGGCAACCTGGATTTCAGCGCGACCGAAGAGTCGATCCGCGCGCTGTTTGAACAGCATGGAACGGTGGACAAAGTCGACGTCATCACCGATCGCGACACGGGCCGCTCACGCGGCTTCGCGTTTGTGGAAATGCCGGATACGGATGCGGCCGAGCGGGCAATCGCCGCTCTAAACGGAACCAACTTCGGCGGGAGAACCCTCAATGTGAACGAGGCGCGGCCCAAAGCGGACCGCGGCGGAGGCGGCGGGCACGGGGGCGGCGGCGGCTTTTCGCGCGGCGGACCCCGGCAGAGGCGCGAACCCCGCTGGTAAGTAACATTTGATCGAGAAGGGGCAAGCCGCCCGGCTTGCCCCGGCACTTTCCTAATCCCACCCGCCGCTGGCAGAAATCCATCCGATACACGATGAGGCGAGGTGCGGCTGGCCGTCTGGAGCTGCTACACCGGCGGCGAGACCGCCGGCGTTACGGGCCACACATGCTCGACGAAAATCAGAGCATCGTAGAGGTCCGGCAGAGGCGCCTGGACGCTGTCCAGCTTGCGGAAATGGCTGGAGAACCAATAGGTATCGTCATACTGCCGCGACCACTGCGGGCGCATGAGCCAGCGGTCGAGCATCTCGTCGCCGCGCAGAGAAGCAAGGTCCACAAAGAAGACCAGCGAGCCGACGCGGGAGAGGGCCTGGGCGTAATAGCCGGGCGGCGCCGGCTCGACGGAGTGCATCCTCAGGCCGGCCGGGCCGCGCGACCGAAAGCCGCCTTGATCGAACTCGAAGCCGATGGCGTACTGCCGGTTTCCGAGGAGGCGATTCAGGCGGCCGCCCATACGCTCCGGTAAGTGGGCGACCTGAATGTTGCCGGCCCACAGGAAAACTTTGGACTGTGGGCCCTCCCGATCGAGAATCCATTTCACGTTGGCGGCCAGGCGTTCCTCGCGGCCGGCGTTGGATCCGCCCGGGATGTAACCGTCGAAACCGTAGAACTTGAGCCTGGGGCGGCCGGGCTGCTCCCGATTGTAGTCGCGCATCCATTGGATGAGAGCCCGGAACTCTTCGGTGTTCCAGGCCCAGTAGCCGAGGGGTCGGACGGCGTCTTGGAGTTCGCCGGGGCCTCCGGCGACGTAACGGTCCACTGCCAGGCCGGCCTGGTAGGGCGCCGGCAAGGCAAACACCGTGAAGCCCCTCTCGCGAACCAGAAACTCGAAGAGGCGGTGCTTCATGGCGAAGAATTCGTGGACGCCGGGCGCGGCCTCTCCGGCCATAACCAAACGTTTGCCGTCAACCAGCGGCTTGAGGAACCGCAACTCATCGAAGGCGCCCTGTGCCGCCTCGACGGTTGAGAGCGGGTGCGCGCCGCGGCGGATGGCTGCCACCAAGCCCGGCTCGAGGGGCTGGGCGGAATCGTCGAACCAGTCAACGTACCGCACCAGGAACCAGAGGATGCCGGCGGCCGCTACGAGGAGCGCGATTTTGAGGATACGCATGCGCGAGAGCACAGTGTAGCGCAAGCGAGCGGGCCGCGGCCAGGGGCTTCAGTCCGTTTCATCCTCGCCGGGAATCCTGGCTTCGGACCAGTAGTTCCTGCGGCTCGGGACCTGAACGATCCGAAACTCGGGCAGGAGAATGCCGGTCAGCCTGCGGCCATGACAGCAACTGGTGTCGATCCCGTAGACGCGGTCGCGCCAGACGAAGGGCTGGCCGTTGCCGGTGTAATCCTTGTGGCCGACGACGAGCGGCTTGTGGCCTCGATAGAGCTCCCACCAGGGGCGGGCGTAGTTGCGTTCGAGATGCCGCCGGCCGCCCAAAGTTCCGACCAGCACCCGCTCATCCTGCTGCTCCAGCGGGATTCGCGGCTCCAGAAAGGCGTGCACCAGAAGGGCAGCGTCCAGATCCAGGACGTGGGGGAGGGTTCCCATATATTCGATCGCCTGCGCGTACTCCTCCGGCGAAAACTGTTCGCGCGCCAGAAGCTGCGAGGGCGACAAGGCGACTTGGCCGGACCAGGCCCGCACGTGCTTGCGCTCGTGGTTGCCAAAGAGAGAGCCGGCGTTGGAAGCGGTCCGGAAGAAACGGAGAACGGCGGGGGAATTCGGGCCACGGTCGAGCATGTCGCCGATGGAGACGATGTCGTCCGAGGACGACAATCCTGCCTTGGCCAGAAGGTCGGACAGCTCGTCGAAGCAGCCGTGAATATCGCCGACGATCAACTGTGCCACTTGGATAGTGTCGCAAACTTCCGGGGATTTGAGAGGTACAATCGGAGGCGGAAAGGAAGCCGTGATGTCCGATAATCGATTCTCCCGGCGCAGCTATCTGGCGATGCTCGGAGCGGGCGCGACGCTGGCCGCGTCGGCTCCCGCCGCCCAGGCGCCCGCCGGCGACGCCGATCGCGCCCGCCGCATGCGGTGGTGGCACGAGGCGAAGTTCGGCATGTTCATCCACTGGGGCCTGTACAGCGTGCTGGGCCGGCACGAATGGGCGATGGAGGAGGAGGGCATCCCGGTTCCCGAATACGAGCAACTGGCCAAACGCTTCACGCCCCAGCCGAACGCCGCGCGCGCTTGGGCGAAGCTGGCCAGGAAGGCCGGGCAGAAGTACATGGTGATGACTACCAAGCATCACGAGGGCTTCTGCCTGTTCGACACGAAGTTCACCAATTACTGCGCGCCTAAGCAGGCCTGCGGCCGCGATCTGGTGAAAGAGTATGTGGAGGCGGCGCGCGCCGAGGGGTTGCGAGTGGGGTTCTATTACTCGCTGATGGACTGGCATCACCCGGATGGCGCCCGCTGCGCCCGGGACGAAGGGGCGCGCCGGCGTTTCGTGGATTACATCCATGGGCAGATTCGGGAGTTACTGACTAACTACGGGAAGATCGACGTGCTGTGGTACGACGTCTCCTGGCCGCTGGACGCGCAGGGCTGGGAGTCGGAGCGGATGAACGAGATGGTGTTCCAACTTCAGCCGGATATCGTGGTGAACAACCGGAACGGATTGCCAGGCGATTTCTCGACGCCCGAACAGCACATAAAGGCGGAGGAGAGCGGGCGGGCCTGGGAATCCTGCATGACCATGAACGACAGTTGGGGCTATCAACGCGCCGACGACAACTGGAAGAGCGCCAAGACGGTGATCCGGAACCTGAGCGCCTGCGCGAACGGCGGGGGCAACTACTTGCTGAATATCGGGCCGAAGCCGGACGGCTCGATTCCGGAAGAGTCGGTGCGCATCCTGAGCGCGGTGGGGCAGTGGATGGATCGCAATGGCGCCACGATTTACGATTCCGAGCCCTGCCAGGCGAGAAACTCCGTGTTCGCGAATTTCACGCGGAAGGGCAACACGCTGTACATCCACGTGTATTTCTGGCCGGGAGACACGGTGACCATCGGCGGGTTGCAGGCCAAGGTGGTCTCGGCGCGGCTGTTGGCCAGCGGCAAGAAGGTGGAGTTCGAGCAGGACCGGTTCCGGGTGCGGTTTAAAGGACTGCCGGCAACGGCGCCGGACGAACCGGTGACGGTGATCGCGGCGGAGTGCGACGCGGAGCCGGCGCAGAACATGGACCTGATTCGGACGGAGCGGCCGCGGACTACAGTGTAAAGCTAGCCCGCGTTGCTCGCGCACAGTTTGTGGCGACGCACGATATGCCCATGTCTACCTCGTTGCACTCGTCCGGCTCCCTCAACGTACCGTGAGGTACGTCTCCGGTCGCCGGCCTTCGCACGCCTCGTATCCACGGGCATCTCCTGCGTCGGACGACGACGTCGTGCGAGCAAAGCGAGCTAGGCGTATCGCTTGCGCCAGGCGTCGAGTTCGGCGGCGAGGTTTTCGCGCACGGTTACGAAGGACGGATTGGCGTATTGGTTGAGTTTTTCGCGGGTGTCGCCGCGCAGGGCGAAAAGTTCGCCCTGCCCTTTGCCTTGGTCGCGCAGGATCAGCTTGTAGCGGGAGTCCCGAGCCATCTGGGCGGCTTGGAACTCGCCAAACACCAGGTTGCGCCAAGGCTGCTTCTTGGGGAACGGCTCATTGAGAAGGGCGGGCAGGTAGCTGCGGCCGGGCAGGTTGCGGTCCTGCGGGAGCGCGGCGCCGGCAAGCTCGCAGATGGTGGGCAGGCAATCGTAGACGCTCACGAGCTCGGGCCGCGCACCCTCTACCGGGACCTTTCCCCGCCAGTTCCAGATCATGGGCGTGGCCATGACTTCCTCGTACATGTTGGGCGGATCGGAGGCTAGGCCATCGCTCCACAAGCCATGCCGGCCGAGCAGGAATCCGCTGGCGCTGGTGAAAACGATCACAGTCTTATCGCGGAGGCCGCGCTGGTCGATTCTGGCGAGCAGCGTGGACAGGCGGTCGTCGAAGGCGGTAAGGGCGGCGGCGCGCTGGCGGATGTGAGGCACGACATCAGCGAGCAGGTTCTTGTCCCGCGCGGCGTTGGGAGCCATGGGTTCCCAACCGATGCCGTCGAAGGAAGCCTTCGAGTACATGTCGCGAAACATCGCCGGCACCTCTTCGGCGGAGGCCAGCAGGTCGGTCTGGTTCACGGTCAGAAGGAAGGGGCGATCGCCCTTCTGGGAGTCGAGAAACTCGAGCGGGTTGGCGGCGCCGCAGAGGTAGCCCGCAGCCCCGAGCAGATCGGCGAGAGCGGGGTCATGGCTTCCCTGCTGGTGCGGTGGGCGCCCGGTGAGCAGAGCGGCGCGGTTGGCGGGACCGGTGGGCGCGCACCCGATGTGGTAAACGAAGCGCGTGCCGCCGCGGGCCAGCAGATCGATGTTGGGGGTGCGGATCTCGCGGTTGCCGAAGCAGGCGAGCATCCAGGCCCCCAGGTCGTCGGCCACGACGAGCACGAAATTGGGGCGCCCGGAAGGCAGCTTGGCGAAGGCGGGCAAAGCGGCAGCGAACAGAAGTTCACGACGGGTCAAGCGCAGGCAAAGGGACATGGCGGCTCCGCGAAACTTCTATCGTACAAGGTTTTGGCGGGCTGCCGCCGCCCTGGCGCGGCTGCTACATTGAACGCATGGGATCTCACGAACACTTGTGGCTTACGGCGGCGGCACTGCTGCTCGGGCAACTCGCCCCGATGGCGGCGCGCGGCGCCGAAAAGGGCCGGTTCCTGGTGTACGTCGGAAGTTACACCGGAGCGCGGAGCAAGGGCATCTACGCCTGGCGGTTCGACGCCGCGACGGGCGTTGCGACGCCGCTGGGCCTGGCGGCCGAGGCCGTCAACCCGTCCTTCCTGGCGGTCCATCCGAACAATCGGTATCTTTACGCGACTTCGGAGGTCGGGAGCCGCGGAGGCCAGCCGGGCGGAGGCGTCGAGGCATTCGCGATCGACGCCGCAAGCGGGAAGCTAACTGCACTCAACCAGGTTTCCTCGCGCGGCGCGGGGCCGGCCTTTGTCGCCGTGGACCGGACCGGCTCCGACGTGTTGGTGGCCAACTACAGCGGCGGCAGCATCGCGGTGTGCCCGATTAAGGAAAACGGCCGGCTGGGCGAGGCCACGGCGTTCGTGCAGCACGAAGGCTCGAGCATCAACCGAATGCGGCAGCGCGAACCGCACGCGCACTCGATCAACGTCTCGCCCGACAACCGCTTCGCGATCGCGACCGACCTAGGTCTGGACAAGCTGCTGATCTACCGGTTCGACGCCGCGAAGGGGACGCTCACGCCGAACGATCCTCCGTTCGCCGCGGTGAAGCCGGGTTCGGGGCCGCGGCACTTCACCTTCCATCCCAGCGGCAGGTTCGCCTATGCGATCAACGAGCTGGCCTCGACGGTGACTGCGTTCTCCTACGATGCGGCCCGGGGCGCGCTCAGCGAGCTGCAAACCGTCTCGACGCTGCCCAGCGGATTCCTGGGCGACAGCACCGCGGCCGAGGTGCAGGTGGACGCGGCGGGGCGGTTTCTCTACGGATCGAACCGCGGCCACGACAGCATTGCGGTGTTCTCGATCGATGCCGCGACGGGCACGCTGACACCGGTCGAGTATGTCTCGACGCGCGGCCGGACGCCACGCAATTTCCGCATAGACCCCACGGGCGGGTACTTGTTCGCCGCCAATCAGGATTCCGGCAACGTCATGATATTCCGCATCGACGGCCAGACGGGGCGGCTGACGGCGACGGGGAAGGCGCTGGAGGTTGGCTCGCCGGTTTGCGTGAAGTTCGTCCCGGTGGAGTGAAGGTCGGGTATTCTACGAATAGAGGAGCGAGCGCTATGCGAACACACATGCGGACACTGCTGCCGGTGGCATTGGGAGTCGCGGCCGTGGCGCTGGCCCAGCGGCCGCCAGCGGAGCGCGAGCGCACGCGCCTGGAACGCGAGGTCCGGCACGAACTGGTGATGCTCCCCAACTACAGCGTCTTCGACAATCTGGCGTATAAGGTGGACGGAGGCGACGTCACTCTGCTGGGCCAGGTGGTGCGTCCCGATCTGAAGGCGGATGCCGAGCGGGCGGTGAAGGGGATCGAGGGCGTGGAGAAGGTCGACAACCAGATCGAGATGCTTCCGGTGTCGCCGAACGACGATGGCATACGGCGGGCCGTGTACCGCGCCATATTCGGCAGCGTTGGCCTGGATCGCTATGTGCTGGCCGCCGTTCCACCGATCCATATCGTCGTGAAGAACGGCAACGTGACGCTGGAGGGCGTGGTGGCGAGCGAAGGCGACAAGAACCTGGCGGGCATCAAGGCGAACGGCGTGCCCGGAGTGTTCTCGGCGACTAACAACCTCCGAGTCGAGAAGTAGGAACCAGCCTGGCATTACGGCTAAGCCGCTGCTATCCCCCTATAATGAAGGAATGCCTAGCACAGCCGAGCCCGGCGCGGCCCAGATCGCGCAGGGCATCATGGACCTGGAAAGCCAGTACCTGCTTCAGAACTACGCCCGCTACCCGATCGTGCTGCACCGCGGACGAGGCTGCCTGCTCTTCGACGTTCAGGGCAAGCGCTACCTGGACCTGATTTCCGGCATCGGCGTGAACGCGCTGGGGCACGCGCATCCGCGCATCATGCGAGTGCTGCGCGAGCAGGCGGGACTGCTGATCCACGGCTCGAACCTGTACTATCACGAGTACCAGGGGCCGCTGGCCAAGCGGCTCGCCGAGATCAGCGGGCTGCAACGCAGTTTCTTCTGCAACTCGGGCACGGAGGCCATGGAGGCGGCCATCAAGATGGTCCGCTCGCACGGCGGAAAGACCGGCCCGGAGAAATACGAGATCGTTTCGCTCGACAACTCTTTTCACGGGCGCACGGTGGGCGCCCTCTCGGTGACCGGCCAGGCGAAATACCGGAAGGATTTCGAGCCGCTGCTGGCGGGCGTGAAATTCGTGCCGCCGAACGACATGGCGGCGCTCGAAGAGGCCATCGGCCCGCGCACGGCCGGGGTGATTCTGGAGTGGATCCAAGGGGAGGGCGGCGTCGTTCCGCTGACCCACGAATACGCAGCCAAGGCCAAGGCGCTGGCCGCGCACCACAACGCGCTGGTGGTATTCGACGAGATTCAATGTGGCGTCGGCCGGCCCGGGAAGTATTTCGCTTACCAGTTGGCCGACCCGGCGATCCTGCCGGACATCACGGTGGCGGCCAAACCGCTGGCCTGCGGCTTGCCGCTGGGCGTGCTGATCGCGAACCAGAAGGCCGCGGCCACGATCGGCCCCGGAATGCACGGAACTACTTTTGGCGGCGGGCCGCTGGCCTGCCGGGTGGCGCTCGAGTGCCTGGAGATCATCGAGGAGCTGCTGCCCTCGATCTACCGGCTGGGCGGCGATTTCCGCATGCAGCTCACGGAAATGGCGCGGCATTTCGGCTTCATTCGCGAGGTACGCGGCTGCGGGCTGATGATCGGCGTGGAGCTGGACAAGCCCGGAAAGCAGATCGTGCTGGATGCGATGGCCGAGGGCCTGCTCATCAACTGCACGCACGACACCGTGCTGCGCTTCCTGCCGCCCTACATCATCACGGAAGAGGAAATCGACCGGGCGATGAGGATTCTGCGCCGGGTTTTGCAGAAGGCGTAGAGCGGTCCGGCGCGATCGGGTGAGATGCCGAGTTCGTTCGTCTTTCTGGATCCCTCAGGGAGGCGCTGGGCGCGTTTAAAGCGGCTGGCGCGCACCGCGGCCATCTTTCTGGGGATCGCGATGCTGCTTTTCGCTTTGAGCCTGTTCAGCAGCCCGCAGCTTCCGGCTCTGGGATTGCCGGTGGTGGAGCACCTGGCGCGCTTCTCGGAGGTGCCGTCGGTGATCCGCGGAGAGAAGACCGGCAAGAACATTCCCTTCAAGCTCCGCAAGGCGGTCCAGGAAATGAAGTTCGTCCGCTCGGCGACGCCGGTGATTCACGCCAAGACCGCGGGCCAGGTTGGCGCGAGCCGGCCGATCGTGTTCGGGTTCTACGTGAACTGGGACCCGGGCAGCATGGTCTCCTTGCGCCTCAACCTGCAGCACCTGACGCACCTGCTGCCGGAATGGCTGGTGCTGCAGAACGGCGAAGGCGATCTGGACGACCAGTCGGACCCCACGGTGATTCAAATTGCCGCCGACGCCAAGCTTCCCGTGCTGCCCATGGTGACCAACTTCCGCGAAGGCTGGCAAGCCGCGGACCTGCACCGCGTGCTCAACGACGCCTCTGCGCGGGCAGATTTCATCGATAACATTTACAGCAACCTGGTGGAGCACAAGTGCGCCGGGGTGAATATCGATCTGGAGGAACTGGCGGTGAAGGACCGCGCGCGGCTGGTCGAATTCATGCGCCTGCTGCGGGCCAGGCTCGAGCCGGCGGGCTTGCTGCTGACCGAGAGCGTGCCGGTGGGCGACGAGGCCTACGATCTTAAGCGGCTCTCCGAGCTGTGCGATTACATTGTGCCCATGGTCTACGACGAGCATTACCAATCGGGCGCGCCCGGACCGGTGGCCAGTCAGGAATGGTTCGAGCGGCAACTCGCCGCGTTGGCGCGCCGCTTGCCGGCCCAGAAGACGATCGTGGGCCTGGGCAATTACGGTTACGACTGGGTCATAGGCTCGCAGGGCGCGGCGGAGGTGGTGTTCGGCGACGTGATGTCGGCCGCCCGGTCGAGGCAAGCGCAGGTGGTCTGGGATGTGGCGACCGACAACCCGGTGCTGCGTTACCAGGCTGGCGCGCAGCACGAAGTCTGGTTCCTGGATGCGGTGGCGGCGCTCAACCAGGCGATCGCCGTGGGCGACGCCGGATTCCGGGGCTGCGCGCTGTGGCGGCTGGGCGCGGAAGATCCCGGCCTGTGGAAGGTGCTGCGAGCCGACGGCTGGCCCGCCGACAGTTTCGACACCTCGGGTCTGGAGCGCCTGGTGGCGCAGAAATCGGTGAGCGAGTACGGGGACGGCGAATTGCTGCACATCGCCGATACGCCGCGCGAAGGCCGGCGCCAGGTGCGGCGCGAAGCCGACGGCGGCTACACGGAGCGATACCGGGAATACCCGTCCTACTATGTGATCGAAGCCTCGGGAAAAGCGCCCGGCAAGGCGCTGGCGCTGACCTTCGACGACGGCCCCGACCCGGAATACACGCCGCTGATCCTGGATATCCTTAAGGCCCGCCACATTCCGGCGACCTTCTTTGTGGTGGGGGTCGAGGCCGAGCGGAGTCCCGGCCTGATCGCGCGCGAATACGCGGAGGGCCACGAGATCGGCAACCACACTTACTCGCATCCCAATATCGCCACGGTATCGGCCGAGCGCACCAGCCTGGAGTTGAACGCCACCGAGCGCATCATCGAACATGCGGCTGGTGTGTCCACCATCCTGTTCCGCCCGCCCTACAACGCCGACAGCGAGCCGCAGACGCCCGAGGAGATCGTGCCCATTTTGCGCGCGCAGCAGGCCGGCTACATCACCATCGGCGAGCGAATCGATCCACGCGACTGGGAGAAAGGCGCCACCGCGGAGGGCATCGTTTCCGAAGTCATTCAAGAAAAGGACGAAGGGCAAATCGTGCTGCTGCACGATGGCGGCGGCGACCGGTCGGCCACCGTGGCGGCGCTACCGCGCATTATCGACTACTTCCAGCAGCAGGGATACCGCTTCGCGACGGTGGGCCAGCTCATGGGGAAAACCCGGGCCCAGATCATGCCGCCGCCGGGATCGGGCGAGCTGGGCTGGGCGCACATCGAGGGGGAGGCCTTCGATGCGAAGAGCGCCGCGCTGAAGGCCGCCGGCATCCTGTTTCTGTGGGCCATCTATCTCACCGCGCTGCGCTCGATGGTGTACGGCGCCCTGGCGGTGATCCAGAAGTTCCAGGCCCGCCGCCGCTTCGACCCGGCCTGGCGACCGCCGGTTTCCGTGGTCATCGCGGCCTTCAACGAGGAGAAGGTGATCCGCAAGACGGTAGAGTCGATCCTGGGGAACGGCTACGAAGATCTGGAAGCGATCGTGGTGGACGACGGCTCGCGGGACCGCACGCTGGCGGTGCTCGAGGAAGCGTTCGGGAACGAGCCGCGGGTGCGCATCCTGACTCAGGCGAATGCGGGCAAGTCCGCCGCGCTCAATCGGGCCATCGGGGAGGCCCGCCACGAGATCCTGGTGGCGCTGGACGCCGACACCGTTTTCCGGCACGGAGCCATCGAGAAACTGGTACGCCACTTCGCCGATCCGCGCGTGGCTGCGGTGTCGGGTAACGCCCGGGTGGGCAACCGCAAGGGATGGATCACACGCTTCCAGTCGCTCGAATACACTTACGGCTTCAACCTGGACCGTCGCGCGCTGGACGTGCTGAACGCCATCACGGTGGTTCCCGGGGCCGCAGGCGCCTGGCGCAAGAGCTTGATCCTGGAAGCCGGCGGATTCGCGAGCGACACGCTGGCCGAAGACACCGACCTGACCCTGGCCATACGGCGCCTGGGATACCGCATCCTGTACGACCAGGAGGCGGTGGCCTATACCGAAGCGCCCCAGACCACCGGCGCCCTCGCGCAGCAACGATTCCGGTGGGCGTTCGGCACCCTGCAATCGGTGTGGAAACATCGGGACGCCACCTTCGACCCGCGCTACGGATCGCTGGCCTTCGTCGCGCTGCCCAGCATCTGGCTCTTCCAGGTGCTGCTTTCCACGCTTGCGCCGTTTGCCGAGGTGGCCATGCTGATCGCCTTGTTTTCGGGGAACTGGCGAATCGTGCTGCTGTACTACGGCGCGTTTTTCGCACTGGAACTGGCGATGGGCCTGGTGGCCTACGCGCTCGATGGCCAGAACCCGCGCGACCTGGCGCTGCTGTTCTTGCAGCGTATCTACTATCGCCAACTGATGCAGTACGTGCTGGCGAAGTCGGTGCTCTACGCCCTGAGAGGCCGGGTGGTGGGTTGGGGCAAGCTGGAACGAACCGCGACGGTCCAGTAGCGGCGAATACTGGGCCGGTCCGGATCGCGATAGAATCGCTGTTTACACCATGCATACCCGCCGACTTGCCGCTTTTCTGCTGGGGGCCTGGCTCTCCGGCAGCTTTTTCATGATCATGGTAGCGACACGCAACATGGCCGCGGCCGACCGGATGGCGTCCGCGCCCCCGGCCTCCGCCGCGATCAGCATAGAGATTCTGGGCCAAACGGCCGCTCGCACGTTCCTGCGCATTCAATCCGCGGAACTGAACCGCTGGTACTTCGACACCTGGGAGTGGCTCGAAATCGGCTTGGGAGCAGCTCTGCTGGCGGCGCTGATGACCGGCCCGGGGCGGCATCGTTCGGCGATACTGCTATGCGTGTTCATGCTGCTGGCGGTCCTGCTGACGCACTTTGCGATCACCCCGCAGGCTACGCGATTGGGGCGGCTGGTGGACGCGATCCCCGCGGAACAGCCGTCGCCCGACCGCGTACGGCTGGGGAACTACAACACGGTCTACGCGGCGATCGAGTGCGCGAAGTGGCTGCTTGGCCTGATGCTGCTGTCGAGCATGTTGCGGCGGCACGCGGAACTGCCGGCGGGAGAGGTGCGGAGGAAGTGGAGGCGGGTACATTAAAGGGGAATCCTTGCAGGCACGACGAGCGACTGTTGACGACGCGGAGGCCATGGCGCGGATTTACAGCCAGGGCATCGAGGAGCGCATCGCCACGTTCGAAACCCGTCCACGCACTGCCCGGGACGTGCGTGCCTGGTTCGACGGCCGGCATCCGATTGTGGTCGTGGAGGAGGCGCAGACGGTGATCGCCTTCGCGGCGACATTCCCGTACAGCCAGCGCGAGTGCTATGCGGGCATCGCCGAGGTCTCGCTGTATGTGGACCGAGGAGCGCGGCGGCGCGGCGCAGGCCGCCTGGCCATGACCGCCCTGTTGCAGGCCGCCGAGGAAGCGGGCCTTTGGAAGCTGGTATCGAGGGTTTTTGTCGAGAATACAGCCAGCCTGGGCCTGATCCGGTCGCTCGGATTCCGCGAAGTGGGCGTCTACGAGAAGCACGGGTGGCTGGACGGAGTGTGGCGGGACGTGATCGCCGTGGAGCGGCTGATTCCCGGGAACCTTCGAGGGCCGGCGTGCTAGCATAAGGATTCCAGGCTCCGGGCTCCGTGCAACGGGCGGCCGTGAACCCCGCCAGGTCCGGAAGGAAGCAACGGTAACGGCGCGGCTCGTGTGCCGCGGATCACCTGGGGCCTGGGTTGCGCGCGGCCTGCTGGTCCATGTATCAAGTCATCGCCCGGAAATATCGCCCCCAGACGTTTTCCGAACTGGTGAGTCAGGAGCATGTGCGCACCACGCTGGAGAACGCCATCGCGCAGAACCGGATTGCACACGGCTACATATTCTCCGGGCAGCGCGGAACGGGGAAGACGACGGTGGCGCGAATCCTGGCGCGCTGCCTGAACTGCGTGCAAGGGCCGACCGTCGCGCCGTGCGGCGTGTGCGCGAGCTGTCTGGAGGTTAGCGCGAGCAATGCGCCGGACGTGATCGAGATCGACGCGGCCTCGAACCGTGGCATCAACGAAATGCGGGAGCTGCGCGAGAACGTGCGCTATCGTCCAGTGCGCGACCGGTACAAAGTCTTCATCGTGGACGAGGCGCACCAGATCACCAACGAGGCCTTCAACGCGCTGCTGAAAACACTGGAGGAGCCGCCCGAGTGGGTGGTGTTCGTGATGTGCACGACCGAGGCGCACAAGATCCCGGCGACGATCGCCTCGCGTTGCCAGCACTTCAGTTTCCGCTCGGTGGAGTTCGAAGAGATCGTGGGCCGCTTGCGCTGGATCTGCGAGCGGGAGGGAATCCAGGCGGACGCGGAAGCGCTTTCCGTGCTGGCGCAGGCCGGGGAAGGCAGCATCCGCGATTCGCTCTCGGCGCTCGACCAGGCGATCGCCTGCTGCGGCACCACGCTCGACGCGGCGGAGGTGCGGGGACTGCTCGGCGCGTTCTCGCTGGACGCGCTGGCCCAGATCACGCAGGCGCTGGCGGGCTCGAACAGCCCGCGCATGCTGGAGATCGTCGACGAACTGGTTCGTAACGGGCATCATCTGCAGCATTTCGTGCGCGAGCTGGCGCGCTACTTCCGCAACCTGCTGGTCGCCAAGATCGCCGCGGACAACCACCGGCTGATCGCCGGCTCGGAGCAGGAGCGGGAAAAGCTGGCCCAGATCGCCGCTGGTTTCTCCGAGCAGGACCTGACGCGCTACCTACAGCTCGCGCTGGACCTCTATCGGGACTTGCAATTCTCCTGGCAGCCGCGGCTGCACCTGGAGCTGGGGCTGGTCCGGCTGGTGGAGGCGGGCAAACTGGTTTCGATCGAGGAGGCGCTGGCCGGCCTGGGAGGAAGCTCACCCGCCGCCACGCCCGCGCCGGCGAAAGCTGCCACGCCAGCCGGCGGACCGCGCGCGACGACGCTGGCCCCGGGCGGAATCCAGCAGAGAATCGTCGCGGCACTGCATGAGTTGGGCCTGGCGTTCACCGCGGACGCGGTGGAGCACTCGAGGCTGGTCGCCACCGGCGGAGAACTTCAGTTCACCACGCCGCCGCAGTTCATGCTGGCGATGGAGGCCGGCGAACTCGACAAGGCGGTCCGGCACTTGAACGCCGGCAACTGGAGGATCAAGGTATTCGCCGGAGACGGGGGCGCGGCCGATCCCAAGCCGCAGGCGCAGACGCCAGCCGCCGCGAATGAGGCCACGGGCCGCGCCCTCGAGAACCCGGAAGTGCAGCGTTTCCGCGAAGTGTTCCCCGGCGCCGAGGTGCGCGTGGTGCGAAACCTCAAAGATTAGTGGTAACCTGCCTTTAGCCCAGGAGCAGTCCCATGAGAATGCCCGGAAACATGCAGTCGATGATGAAACAGGCGCAGCAGATGCAGCAGAAGCTGCAGGAAGAGATCGCGCTAATCCGCGTGGAGGCTTCCTCCGGCGGCGGCATGGTCACGGTGAAGATGGACGGCCAGAAGACCGTGCTGGGCGTCAAAATCGACTCCGAGGTGGCCGGCGACGTCGAGATGCTGCAAGACATGACGATGGCCGCCTTCAACGAAGCCGCGAAGAAGGTGGACGAGGCAGCGCGGGAGAAGATGGGCGGCATGCTGGGCGGAATGGGCCTGCCGCCGGGAATGTTCTAAGCATGCCGGACTACGCCGAACCGCTGGCCCGCCTGATCCAGGAGTTCAAACATCTTCCGGGGATCGGGCAGAAATCGGCGTTGCGCCTGGCGTTCCATGTGCTGCGCGCGCCGCGCGACGACGCCGAGCGCATGGCGCAAGCGCTGCTCGACGTGAAGGACAAGCTGGGGCTGTGCCATGTCTGCAACAACATCAGCGAAGGGGAGCTGTGCCCGGTGTGCCGCGACCCAGGCCGGGACGGCGCGGTGCTGTGCGTGGTCGAGGAGCCCCACAACATCGTTCCGATCGAGACCACGCGGCAGTTCGCGGGAGTTTATCACGTGCTGCATGGGGCCATTTCGCCGCTCAAAGGCATAGGCCCGGAGCAACTCCGCATCAAGAGCCTGATTGAGCGGCTGGAGGCGGGCGTGGTGCGGGAGATGATCGTCGCGACCAATCCCACCGTGGAGGGCGAGGCCACGGCGGCTTACCTCTCGAAGCTGATCAAACCGCTGGGCATTACCGTGACGCGCATCGCCATGGGCATCCCGGTGGGCAGCGACCTGGAGTTCGCCGACGAGGTCACGCTCACTAAATCCTTCGAGAACCGGCGGGAGATGTAAACTGTGGCATGGCCCGGTTTCGCCGCTGGGCCGGATGGGGTTACACTGAACCTGCAAGCCAAGGAGGGACCGCCAATGAAAAGAATCGGAACAGCAATCCTGGCCGCGATGTTGTTTGCAGCGCTATCCATGGCCGCGTCGTGGACGGGCTGGATTTCGGATGCGAAGTGCGGCGCCAAGGGCGCTAACGCCGCGCATGCGGGATGCGCGCGGGGCTGCATCAAGAGTGGCGTGGCGCCGGTGCTGGCGACCGAGGACGGCAAGGTATTCAAGTTCTCGAACCCGGATACCGTGAAGGAGCACGCCGGGGAAAAGGTGGAAGTGACCGGCACCGAGACCAACGGTACGATCATGGTCGAGAGCGTGAAGACGATCGTCAAGCCCAGTTAATCCGCGACGCGGACGATCGGGTTCCCGCGCGCGACCGCCACCGGCGCCCGGTTTGCGCTACTGTTACGGTGATGAAGCTCACACGCCGGGAGTTTGTCGCCACCACGGTTGTGGCTCCCTGGGCCGCGGCCGCCGCTGCGCCGGCGAGCGAACGGGCGCGGGCCTTCGACTTGAAGCGGGTGCGCCTGCTGGAGAGCCCCTTCCGCGAGGCCCAGGAGCGCAACCGCGAGTTTCTGCACAGCCTGGAAGCGGACCGCCTGCTGCACACGTTTCGCCTGAATGCCGGCCTGCCGTCCTCCGCGCAGCCCCTGGGCGGGTGGGAGCGGCCGGATGTGGAACTGCGGGGGCACTTCACGGGGCACTACCTCTCGGCGTGCGCGCTGATGTACGCCGCGACGGGCGACGACGAGTTGCGTACGCGGGGCAATGGCATCGTCGCGGAGCTGGCGAAGTGCCAGAAGGCCAACGGGGGCGGCTACCTCAGCGCGTTTCCGACCGAGTTTTTCGACCGGCTCAAGGCGGGCCAGAAGGTCTGGGCGCCGTGGTACACCATCCACAAGATTCTGGCGGGGCTGCTCGAGATGTACACGCGCTGCGGCAACGAGCAGGCGCTGGCGGTTCTGGAGGGCATGGCGGGCTGGACCGGAAACTGGGTGGCGGGGTTGAGCGACGAGCAGATGGCGCGCGTGCTCCAGGTGGAGTTCGGCGGCATGAACGAGGTGCTCTACAACCTCTGGGCGGCCACCGGGAAGACCCAATACGCCGAGACCGGGCATCGCTTCGACCACCAGCGCCTCTTCGACCCGCTGGCCGGAGGGCGCGACGAACTCACGGGCTTGCACATGAACACACAGATCCCGAAGATAGTCGGTGCGGCGCGCCGCTACGAGCTGACCGGCGAGGAGCGCTACCGCCGGATCGCCGAGTTCTTCTGGAAGCAGGTGAGCGGACCCCGCGCCTACTGCACCGGGTGCGGGAGCAATCATGAACACTGGCGCACCGCTCCCGGCAAGCTGGCCGGCGAACTGAGCGCGGAGACCCAGGAGTGCTGCTGCACGTACAACATGCTGAGGCTCACGCGCCATCTCTTTAGCTGGGAGCCTCTGGCGCGCTACGCGGACTACTACGAACGGGCGCTGTTCAACGGCATCCTGGGCGCCATGAATCCGAAGGACGGCATGACGATGTACTTCGTGCCGCTGGCCTCGGGTTACTGGAAGATGTTCTCGACGCCGCGCCATTCGTTCTGGTGCTGCACGGGGACGGGCGTCGAGTCGTTTTCCAAGCTGGCCGACAGCATTTACTTCCACGACGACGCGGAATTGTATGTGAACCTGTTCATCGCCTCGGAGCTGGAGTGGCGGGAGCAGAGCGTGCAAGTGCGCCAGGAAACCAGGTTCCCCGAGGAGCAGGGGACAACGCTCCGCATTGAGGCGCGACAGCCGGTCTCTTTCCAGCTCTCCCTCCGCGTTCCCTGGTGGGCCACGCGCGGGATCGCGGTGAAGGTCAACGGCAGGCCGGTGCCCGGTGCCGCTCCCGCGGGCAATTACGCTACGATTTACCGCATGTGGAGAAGCGGGGACAAGGTCGAGGTTTCGATGCCGATGAGCCTTTACTCCGAGGCTATGCCGGACGATGCCACCTTGCAGGCGTTCCTGTACGGGCCGCTGGTGCTGGCGGGCGAACTCGGCGCGGAGGGTCTCACCGAGGAGATGCAATACGGCGGAGCGGATGGGAGCAACACGCTCAAAGGCAACCCCGTCGAGGCTCCGGAATTCCGCAGCAGGGCCGAGGACCCCGCCGCGTGGATCCAGCCGGTGGCCGGCCGCGAGCTCGCATTTCGCACCTCCGGCCAGGAGCGCGACGTGACGCTGGTGCCGCTCGACCGGCTGTTCGGAAAACGGTACGGAGTCTACTGGCGGGTGAAACCCGCGGGATAAGAACATGCGAATGATACTTGGACTTCTCTGCCTCACGGCGGCGGCTTACGGCCAGCAGCCGGAGGCCCGAATCAAGATCGACACGGAGCGCACCATCGGCGAGGTGCATCCGTATATGTTCGGCAATTTCTCCGAACACCTGGGGCGCGTGATTTACGGCGGGATTTACGAGGAAGGCGGCCCGCTCTCCGACGCCCAGGGCTACCGCCGGGACACCATGAAGGCGGTGCAGGATCTGGGCGTAACGATTCTGCGCTGGCCGGGCGGCAACTTCGTCTCCGGCTATAACTGGAAAGACGGAATCGGACCTAAGGACCAGCGTCCGGCGCGGCCCGACTACGCTTGGGGCGGATTGGAAACGAACCGCTTTGGGACGGATGAGTTTCTGCAATACTGCGAGCGCCTGGGCGTGGCGCCGTATATCTGCATCAATGCCGGGCTGGGCAGCATCGAAGACGCGCGCAACTGGGTGGAATACTGCAACGGGGACCGGAAGACTTACTGGGCCGATCTCCGCCGCAAGAACGGCCGGGAGAAGCCTTACGGCGTGAAGGTGTGGGGCCTGGGCAACGAGCTGGACGGCCCGTGGCAGATGGGGCACAAGAACGCCGAGGACTATGCCAAGTTCGCGCTGGAGGCCGGCAAGGCCATGCGCTGGACCGATCCGACCATCAAGCTGATCGCCAGCGGCTCGTCGAACTTCGGCGCCGACTGGATCGGCTGGAACCGCACGGTGCTGGAGAAGACGGCCGGCCTGATCGACTACCTTTCGCTGCACACTTACATCGGAAACCGGGAGAACAACTTCGAGCGGTTTTTGGCGGCGTCGCAGGATATCGAGCACTACATCAGGGTGGTGCAGGGGCAGATCGAGGCGGTGCAATCGGGGCAACGGAATCCGCGGCCCATTTCCATCGCGTACGACGAGTGGAACGTGTGGTACCGGGCCCGTGGCGATGGCGACGGCAGACTGGAGGAGATTTACAATTACGAGGACGCGCTGGCCATGGGCATGTTCTTCAACTGCTTCTTCCGCCACGCGGACATCGTCAAGATGGCCAACCTGGCCCAACTGGTGAACGGCATCGCGCCCATCTTCACCAACAAGGCGGGCCTGTTTTTGCAGCCGATCTACTTCCCGATCGCCGAGTACGGCAAGCAGCGCGGCAACATGTCGCTGGACCTGCTGGTCCGGTCGCCTACTTACAGCGTGGACAACCGCCCGCCGCTTAAGTATTTGGACGTGTCGGGAACTTACAACGCCAAGGAAGGCGCGATTTATCTCAATGTGCTGAACCGCAGCGAAAAGATGGACATCGCATCGCGGATCGACAACGTTACCGGAAAGCTGGATGGCGCAGTGGGGGTCTGGGAGATGAACCAATCCGACCTCAAGGCGACTCATACATTCGGAGACGACAAGAAACTGCGGCCGGCTGTCAGGACCATCGCCGCCGCGGTGGATGGCAACGGCCTGACTTACACGTTCCCCAAGCACTCGCTGACCATTCTGCGTTTGCGGGTGAAGTAAAGGAGGAGGATTCATGAGCTGGAAGGCTCTTGCCGCCGTTGCGCTGGCCGGCGCCATGTGGCTGCCGGCGCAGACCTACACCGAACGCATCGATGCCGCGATGAAGCTGGTCGACGATACCATTGCTAAGGGGCCGTTCCAGGCGAATTGGAAATCGCTCGAGACGTATCAGCCACCGGAATGGTATCTGGACGCCAAGTTTGGGATCTTCATCCACTGGGGCGTGTATTCGGTCCCGGCTTTTGGCAACGAATGGTACCCACGGAATATGTACATGGCGGGCACGCCGGAATTCAAGCACCATGTCGAGAAGTATGGGCCGCAATCCAAGTTCGGCTACAAGGACTTCATTCCGATGTTCAAGGCGGAGAAGTTCGACGCGGACCGCTGGGCCGAGTTGTTCCGCAAGGCCGGGGCAAAGTATGTAATACCGGTGGCCGAACACCATGACGGCTTCGCGATGTACGACTCGAGCCTGAGCGGATGGTGCGCCGCGAAGATGGGGCCGAAGCGCGACGTGGTGGGAGAATTGGCCGCGGCGGTGCGCAGGCAGGGGCTGCACTTCGCGGCGTCCTCGCACCGCGCGGAGCACTGGTTCTTCATGGAAGGGGGCATGACCTTCGACTCGGACGTGAGAGACCCGCGTTACTTGGCATTCTACGGCCCGGCGCAGCCCAAGCGCCTGCCGGGGGGCAATCAAGACAACCCGCCGAATGAGGCGCACCTGAGGGACTGGCTGGCGCGCAGCTCAGACATCGTCGAGAAGTACCGGCCGGAGGTGCTCTGGTTCGACTGGTGGATCGAGGAGCCGGCCTTCAGGCCCTACTTCCAGAGGTTCGCGGCTTACTACTATAACCGGGCGGCGGAGTGGGGGAAGGGCGTGGCCATCAATTACAAGAACAACGCCTATTCCGAGAAAGCCGCGGTGTTGGATATCGAGCGCGGCAAACTGGCTGCGATCCGTTCGCAGTTCTGGCAGACGGATACGTCGATCAGCGAGAAATCCTGGGGTTACATCGAGAACGACACGTTTCGATCGCCCGGCTCGCTGGTGGACGACCTGGTGGATATCGTGAGTAAGAACGGCTGTCTGCTGCTGAACATCGGGCCGAAGCCGGATGGCACGATCCCGGAGCAGGCCGAGAAAATCCTGCTGGAAATGGGCCGCTGGCTGGAAGTCAATGGCGAGGCCATTTACGGCACGCGGCCCTGGAAGGTATTCGGCGAAGGCCCCACACAGGTGGTGGAGGGCTCGTTCAAGGATACGGCCAGCAAACCGTTCACGGGCGAGGATATCCGCTTCACGACGAAGGGGGATACGCTGTACGCCATCGCGCTGGCATGGCCGGAGCACGGCAAAGCGGTAATCAAGGCGCTGGCCGCCGGCTCGCCGCTTCTGAGGCGCGAAATCAATTCGGTCGGGCTGCTGGGCTCGAAGGCGGAATTGAACTGGAAGCGTACCGCCAGCGGACTCGAGATCGAGTTACCCGCCGAGAAGCCCTGCGATTACGCATTTGTGTTCCGGATACAGTGAGGGTTCAGCGGTCCTTCGGAAAGCCGCGCAGGTAGGGGATTGGAACGTCGGCCTCCCGGCCCAGTTTTCGCGCTGCGTGCAGGGGCCAGTAAGGACTTCGCAGTAACTCGCGCGCGAGCAGAACCAAGTCCGCTTGTCCGCCGCGAAGGATGGCTTCGGCCTGCTCCGCGTCGGTGATCAGCCCCACGGCTCCCGTCAAGATGCCGGCTTCGCGCCGGATGCGCTCGGCGAAGGGAACTTGGTAGCCGGGTGCGGCCGGGATGCGAGCCTCCGGGCTGGTCCCACCCGATGAGCAATCCACCAGATCGACGCCGCACTCCCGCAGGCGCCGTGCGAGCTGTACGGAGTCGTCGAGATTCCAGCCGCCGTCCACCCAATCGGTGGCCGATATGCGGATGAAGAGGGGCAACGCTTCCGGCCAGGCGGCTCGCACCGCCGAGGCGACCTCGCAGATGATCCGTGTCCGCCCATCGAAGCTCCCGCCGTACTCGTCGCGGCGACGATTCGATAGCGGCGAGAGGAATTGGTGCAGAAGGTATCCGTGGGCCGCGTGTATCTCGAGGAGCTCGAAGCCGGCTTCCTGAGCCCGCCGGGCCGCGCGGGCGAACGCCTCGGCGACGCCGGGAATCTCCGCTACGCTCAGCTCGGCGGGAACCGGATCCGAGGGCCGGAACGGAACCGCGCTGGGGGCGACCGTCTGCCAGCCGCCGGCCTCGGGAGAAATGGCGCCGCCTTTCCAGGGCGGCTCGGTGCTCGCTTTGCGCCCGGCATGCGCCAGTTGGATGCCTGGAACCGCGCCCTGCTGCTTCACGAATCGCGCGATCCTGGCCAGGCCGCCGATGTGTTCGTCTTTCCAGATGCCTAGATCGTTCGGCGAGATGCGCCCACGCGGCTCCACGGCGGCAGCCTCACTAAAAACGGCCGCCGCACCGCCCACCGCCCGGCTCCCCAGATGCACCAGGTGCCAATCGCTGGCAAAGCCATCCTCGGAGGAATACTGAGACATCGGGGACACGGCGATCCGGTTCCGAAATCGGACGCCGCGGATGGTCAGCGGCGCGAACAGGTGCGCATTCGGTTCCATGCTTCGAGTATGCATCGATCCCGATGAGTCACTCCGCGACCCACTTTCATGCTATCATGCAGTTGAAAGGCACGATATGGCTGCCGAAGTAAAAACCATCGGGTCCAGCGGGCAAATCTCCTTCGGAAAGCAAAACGCGGGGCGCACCGTGACGGTGGAGGAAGTCGAGGACGGCGTGTGGCTCGTCAAGGCCGCGCGCGTGATTCCGGAGAACGAACTGTGGCTCCACGGCGCGCCGGCCAGCGAGACACTCGGCCGTGCGACCGAGTGGGCCGAGCGCAACCCGCCTCGGGCATCCGACCTGGATAGGCTGGCGGCGAAGCTAAAGAAGCGCCGTTAGCGATGGATCGAATCGTGCTGGATCTGAACAACCCGGTGTTTCAGGAGACATGGTTTGCCATGGAGCACGCCGAGGCGTTGGCCGTGCTGGCGGCGCTCAGAAAGATCGGCCGCATGGACTGGAACCAGCTTTACCAGGATCGGGGGTTGCGCTGGGAAGCCATTCTCTCACGCACGGGACCGGCGGGACAGCGCATCTATGCTCTTCGAGTGACGAGCAAGATCCGGGCCGTCGGCTACCGGGACGGACCATTTCTGCGGCTCCTGTCGCTGCATCCCCAGCACGACTCCGCTCACTAATGCCGGCTTCGCAGGGCCTCGAGCTGGCCCTGGCGGGCGTAGTCGATAGCTTCGGCGAGGATGCGGGCGGATTCCTGGGGGGCGTGGAAGCCCATGGAGTTTTCGGCGTTCACGAAATCGACGCGCCACTGGGCTTTGCGCTGGAGCCTGAGCGCGGCGTCGGAGCCGCCGCCGGCCTGCAGGTCGTCGATGAGGGAGACGAGCGCGTCCTCGGCGCGCGAGAGCAGGGCGGCATGGCGGTCCTGAATGGCCTCGACGCGCGCCTTCATCTCGGCGGCGGAGTACGGATGGCAGGGCAAGCAGGAGCGCTCGATGGAGAGGAGCGGGCTGCGCACCTGGTGGTCGCTGATCTTCATCGCGCCTTGGCGCTGGTAGGGCATGTGGCAGTCGGCGCAGGAGACGCCGCTGCGGGCGTGGATGCCCTGGCTGTAAGTCTCGAATTCGGGATGCTGCGCCTTCAGCACGGGCGCGCCGGTGAGGGCGTGCTTCCAGTCGGTGAAGGAGATCTGGTCGTAGTAGGCCTCGATCTGGTCCGCTTTGAGGCCCTGCGCCCAGGGGTAGGCGACAATCTTGTGCTCGCCGGCGAAGTAATACTCGACATGGCACTGCCCGCACACGAAGCTGCGCATCTCCTGGCGGCTGGCCATGGTGTTGGGATCGTAGTTTGCGATTCCCTGGCTCTTCTTCAGCGCCCGGATGCCGTAGAGAAACGCGGGGCGCGTGACGCGGAGCTGCATGGTGGCGGGATCGTGGCATTCGAGGCAGCCGACGGGATGGTCCACTGATTTGCGCGCTTCGTGGAAGGGCATGGCGGAGACGATCTCGAAGCCTTTGAAGATGTCGCCGCCGCCAGCCTGGCGATAGGCGGGAAGGATGGAGGCGTGGCACTGAAGGCAACTGCCGGGCTGCGGCCGCTCCCTGGTGCGGCGGGAGTTGTCCTGGTCCTGGAGGGAGTAGGCGTGGCCGCGCGGATGATTGTACTCGAGTTCGAAGGCGTAGCCGGCGAAAATGCGCTTGAGCCGCGGGTCCTTGTCGAGGCGGGAGAAGGACACGCTGCCGCCGTACTTGGTGGCCTGCATTTCGGTGGTGCGCTTGAAGCCGTCGTATTCCCGGGGGAAGTTGCGGCCCCATTCGGCGGGCTCGACGGTAGCCTCGGTGAGCCGCACGACTTCGACAAAGGGCTCCCGCGCCTCGCGTTTACGCTGGTTGATGTTGAGGAGCAGCAGCGTGACCAGGAAGGTGGCCAGCGCGACCGCCGCACTCAACCCGAGATAAGTCCATCGAGTGGGTTTCATAGATTCATCTCCTGGGGCCGTGGCCCACGCCGGCGTGGCAGCGCACGCAGTCCTCTTGAGGCATCTGGGCGGCCATGTCGCCGTGGCAGCGCAGGCAGTTGGCGCGCAGTTTGGCGGCGTTCGCGGGCCGGATGCGGATGGGGTCGGGGAAATCCTGGAGGGTGAACCGCAAGGAGTGGTTCCAGCCGTTCTCCGCCTTGGTCAGGTACTTCCCGGCGAGCGGGTGCGGCGTGTGGCAATCGTTGCAGACGGTGCTGGCGTGGTGGCTCGAGCGCTGCCAGGAATCGAAGTATTCGCGCATCACATGGCAGTTGGCGCATGCGGCGGGATCGTTGCTGAAGTAGGAATAGCCCCGGGCGTAGACAAACGTGTAGGCGCCTAATCCGAACGCGGCCCCAACCAGAGCGCTGAGCAGGACGCGGCCTGTGCCGGCGGGGGGCATCCGCACCATTGTATGAGATCCTGGCGGGCCACGTTATAATGAGTCAGTTCTGGATTGCGGACACAAGGAGGGACTCCAATGCGGAGAAAGGTAACGGTAATCGGCGCGGGAAACGTTGGGGCGAACTGCGCGCTGCGGATCGCGGACCAGGAACTGGCGGACGTCGTGCTGGTGGACATTGTGGAGGGCGTGCCCCAGGGCAAGGGGCTGGACCTGCTGCAATCCGGGCCGGTACAGGGTTATGACGTTCTAGTCGCGGGGGCCAACAACTACGAGCCGACCGCCAACTCGGATATCGTGGTGATCACCGCGGGCTTCCCGCGCAAGCCGGGCATGAGCCGCGACGATCTGCTGATGGCCAACTACAACATCGTCAAACCTGCCACCGAGCAGGCGGCGAAGTGCTCCCCGGATGCGATTCTGATCGTGGTGAGCAATCCGCTGGATGCGATGTGCTGGACGGCATTCAATGTTTCCGGCTTCGGCAAAAGCCGCGTGGTGGGCATGGCGGGCATTTTGGATACCGCGCGCTTCCGGGCCTTCATTGCGCGCGCACTGGAGGTCTCCGTCGAGAACATCACGGCCATGGTTCTGGGCGGGCACGGCGACACCATGGTTCCGCTGGTGAGGCTGACCAACGTATCGGGTATTCCGCTCACCGAATTGCTGGATCCGGCGACGATCGCTCGCCTGGTCGAACGGACACGCAATGGCGGCGCCGAGATTGTGAAGCTGTTGAAGACCGGCAGCGCCTATTACGCGCCCTCGGCGGCGGCGGTCGAGATGGTCGAGTCGATCCTCAAAGACAAGAAGAAGGTGCTTCCCTGTTCCGCCTACCTGGATGGGGAGTATGGCGTTCATGGCGTGTTCGTTGGGGTGCCGGTGAAGCTGGGCGCGGGCGGAGTCGAGAAGATTTACGAAATCGCCCTTACGCCCGAAGAGCAAGCTCAGTTCGCGAAAAGCGCCGCGTCGGTTCAAGAACTGATCGACGTGCTGAATCGACCGGCTGCCTAGAGGCCGCGGCTTGGGAACTTCCTTCCGCCTCCGGTGTCTAACTAGTCGGAGAGTGGAAAGGAGGCCCAAGATGTTCGAACAAAGCATTTTGAAAGGCGCGCCGCGAACCCGGCGAGTGGGGTCCGCGATGGCCGCCTTCGCGATCCAGATGGTCGCGATCGGCGGGGCATTCCTGTTTCCTCTGGTGTTTGTCGAGAAGATGCCGGTGGTGCGGCTGGCGCCGCCGCTTCCGCCCGCGCCGCGGCCGGTAAGAACGCAGGTGGATCCCGATAAGTACGTCCGGGTTGTGGATGTGGTGCAGGTGGCTCGCCCCGGAGTGTTGGTTCAGCCGTTCCACATACCGGACCATGTCAACACCACCGCCGACCCGCCCTTGCCACCGGAGATTGGTCCGGCCGGGGGTGTAGAGGGTGGCATCGGTGTCCCGGGCGGGAGCGACACAGGCGTGATTGGCGGCATCGTCCAGGCGATGGCGCGCGTGAGACTCACCGAGGCGCCGCCCGTGAAGATTCAAGCGACAGGGGCCAAAGAGAAACCGCCGGATCGGGTCAAGATCGGCGGGGTTGTGATGGCCGGCAAGCTGATTCGCCGGGTAACGCCCGAGTATCCGCCGCTCGCGAAACTGGCGCACGTTTCCGGCACGGTGCGTTTGCAGGCGATCATCGGCCGCGACGGGCGCATACAGGGCTTGCAGGTGCTGGGCGGGCCCGCTTTGCTGGTTCAGGCCGCGGTGGATGCGGTGGCGCAGTGGATCTATCGGCCGACTACGCTGAATGGCGACGTGGTGGAAGTGCTTACCACGATCGACGTGAACTTCTCGCTCCGGTGACGGGCGTGGCGCGGAACATTTCCGCAACCCGCGGTGTCTAAGTAATCGGGAAGTGGAAAGGAGGCAGCAGATGTTCGAGCAGAGCCTTTTGAAAGGCGCACCGCGAACCCGACGGGTTGGGACGGCCCTGATTTCATTCGTGAGCCAGGCCATTCTGGTGGGCGTGGGCGTCCTGATGCCACTCATTGCATTCGACAAACTTCCGCAGACGCGGCTGACGCCGCCGCTGGTGGCCCCGCCGCCTCCGCCTGGACCGCGGAACATGGAGGCGCGGCCGCACGTGACGCTCGTCCCAGCGCCGCGCGGCCACACTCCGCGGCCCTTCACCGCGCCGACTTTTATGCCCACGTCCATCGCCATGAACCTGCCTCCGGAGCCGCCGGAACCTGCGGCGGCGGATGACGCCCCATACGTTCCCTTTTCCCCGGGCGCGGGCCCGGGCGGCGTGCCCCATGGCGTCGGAAACGCGCTCTGGCGAATCGCGACGCCCCTGCCTCCTCCGGAACCCAAGCATGATGTGAAGCCTGTCGCCACGCCGCAGGCTCCAGTTTCCATCAGCAGGGGCGTCATGATGGCGAAGCTGATCCACCAGGTGACGCCCCCCTATCCGCCGCTGGCCCGTCAGACGGGCATTTCCGGGACGGTTGTGTTGCAAGCGATCATCGGCCGCGACGGCTGCATCCGGGACTTGCAGGTGCTGAGCGGGCATCCGCTGCTGATTCCGGCGGCGGTGGACGCGGTGCGCCAATGGCTCTACCAGCCGACCACGTTGAACGGCAGTCCGGTCGAAGTCCTGACCACAGTGGAAGTGAGATTCGTGCTGAGCCGGTGAGGTCTCAATCTCCGCTCTTGGGGGGCGCGCCGAGCTTCTCGAGTGCGGCGGCGACGACGGGATCGCGTTGCGCTTCCACCTCGTCGCCGCGCTCGACGCCCAACGACTGATTGAAGACTTCCTGCTTGAGGCGCATGGTGATCCAACCCCGCTCGGCTGTCCACTCGGCGACTCCGGGGCGGATATTCCGCTCCGAGAGGTACACCTGGAACCGGTCGAGAAGCGCGGGCGTCACCTCGAAGTCGCTGGGAATCGGATCGCGCCCGCGTGTCAAATCGGTAGCGAAGGAGGGGAAAGCGCCGCTGGTCTCGAGCGCTATCCGAAACCGCGTCAGGGGCTCGGGAAGCACTACGTAATCGGGCTGGATGCCGCCGCCGCCGCGCATCAGCCGTCCCGCGTCGGTGCGGAACTCGCGCTGCTGTTCCCAACGCTCGGAAATGCTCGACTGCAGAATCCGGCTGTCGCGCAGCGGCTTCTGAATGGATCGCCCACTGGGCGTGTAGTAGTACGCGGTGGTCAGCGCCAGCCCGGTATTCTCGGAGAGCGGAAAGACGCTCTCCACCAACCCCTTGCCGTAGCTCGGCTCTCCGAGAATCGCCGCGCGGTCGTGGTCCTGAAGCGCGCCGGCGACGATCTCGGCAGCGCTAGCCGTCTTCTCGTTCACCAGCACGGCCAGCGGGAACTGGTACGGAGCGGCGGTCTTCGGCACGCTCTCGGCAGCGGATTGCACCGCGCGCCCGCGCACGCTCAGCAGCGTCTGGCCCGGCTTGAGAAACGTGGCCGCCGTGTCGAGCGCCGCGGGCAGCAGACCTCCGGGATTGTTGCGCAGATCGAGCACCAGCCCGGCGAGCCGGCTTCCGCCCAGCTTCTCGATCGCCTGGCGGATCTGGGAGCCGGTCTCGGCGTCGAAACTGGTCACGCGCAGATAGGCTACGCCGGGCCGCAACAGGAAAGCCCGATCGACGCTGGGCGACTGCACCTCCGCAGGGGTGAGGGTGAGTACCAGCAGCCTCGAGTTGCCCGGCCGCCGGACGTCCAGCCGCGCCGGCTGCTGCCGCGTCTGGGTGAGGAGGCCAATCAACTGGTCGAGATCCAGCCGGGCGAGTTGGATTCCGTTGATCGCTATTATCTCGTCGCCAGGCGCGATGCCGGACTTCGCCGCCGGCGTGCCCGCCAGAACCTGCAACACAATCACCCGCCCCGGCAACACCGAGACGACGCTGCCGAAGCCCTTGCGCGTGGATTTCTCCAGTTCCTTGAGCTGGTCGAACTGGTCCGCATCGAAGAACACCGAATGCGGGTCGAGACAGCGCAGCAGGCCGGGGATGGCGCCCCCGAGGATCGCCTTGTCCGGCGCCACGGGATCGGCGGCCTCTCGTTCCACCGCCGAGTAAACGGCCGTGAATTCCTTGAGCCGTTGCTCTAGGTCTTCGGGCGCGGTGGGCGGAGCGGCGAGCAGCAGTGCGGGCAGGAAGAATAACATCAGAATTCCAGTGTACTTGATGAGGCGGAGAGCGCCGCGGGCGTCAGGATCGCTCGCGCCCGGTCCAAAGCAGGTTCGCGAGGTCGTAGCCGCGATCTCTTGCGCGCGCCAGGATGTCGCGGGCCAGCGCTTCGTCCATGCGCGGAGTGCGGCTCAGGATCCACAGGTACTTCCGCCGCGGCTCGCCGACCAGCGCCCAGCCGTAGCCGGGGTCGAGATCGAGAATCCAGTAATCGCCCCAGAACGGCCGGAAGAACGAGACCTTCAGCTTCGAGTTCGGCCCGCCCCGAGCGGCGAGGCGAGCGGTTCCGGCGACCTTGGCGAGGCGGCCGTCCCGCATCCGGCACTCGTTCACAACAGTGATTCTCCCGTCCGGACGCAGGGTGTAGGTAGCGGTCGCAGCGCCATCGCACCGCTGCTGGAAGCGGTTCGGCAGTCGCGCGATTTCGTACCACTTTCCCGCATAAAGGGCCAGATCCACCGTGGGCGCCACTTCCGGCGCCGGGCGCTCGGGCGCGGCACGGCTCAGCCGCCAGGTGTGGAACAGGGTCGCTCCCAGAATCAGCGCGCCGCCAGAGAGCGCCCAGGCGCTGGGCCGCTCGCCATGCACCAGCCACGTCCAGACCGGGTTCAGCGCCGGCTCCAGCAGCAGCAACGCCGAGGCCTCGAAGGCCGGCACGTGCGGGATAGCGCGCGTGAGGCAGAAGTAGGCGAGGCCGATTTGTACCAGGCCCAGGTACAGCAGCACCGCCAGGCTCTTCCACTCGACGCTCGCGACGGGCAAAGCCAGTGGCAGGGCCGCCAGCGCCGCGATCGCGTTGCCAGCCACCACCGTGGCGACCGCCGCGGAGCCATCGCCTTTCCCTAGCCACCTCAACCCCATGAGGGTAAGCGCCCAGGCCACGCCGGAAAGCGCCGCCAGCAGGTTTCCGTGCAGCGGGTCCGGAGCCGTCGCCACCGCCGTTTCACGCCCCGCGAAGAACAGCGCCAGTCCCGACGCCACCGCCAGGGCGAAGCCCAGGTCGCGCCTTCGGATCGGCTCGTGGAGCAGCCGGGGGCTCAGGAGCAGAACGTAGAGCGGCGCGGCGCTTTGGAGGAAGATGGCATTCGCGGCGGTGGTCAGCTTGGTGGAGAGCACAAACAGGATCACCCCGGCCGCGTACGCGCAACCCACCAGCACAATCCGCCAGCTCCAGGCCTTTCGCGCCGCGGGCAGCAGCGCAACCAGCGCCATGGCCGCAATCGCGGAGCGGAAGGAGGCCACCTGCCAGCCCGTGAACGAGGCCGCCTTGATGGCGGCGCCGCCGGTGGAGAAGAGCACCGCCGTCGCGAGCAGCAGCAGCCGGTTGGCGGTGCGGGGATCCATCCCGCCCATTGTAGAATCCTCGGTAAGCGGCCTGCACCCGCTAGGCTGTACACTGAACTACAGGGCAGTTCATGCCGACCATCCTGGTAGTCGACGACGAGCCCATGGCGCTCAAACTCGTCCAGAGTGTCCTGGAGAGGCGGGGCTTCGAGGTGATCACCTCGGCCAGCCCGGTCGAGGCGCTGGAAATCTTCCGCAGGGAGCGCCACCGGATCGTGCTCTTGATCAGCGATGTGGTGATGCCCGAGATGGATGGCGGGGCCCTCGCCAATCGGATCGTGAAGCTGAATCCCGAGCTCCCGGTGCTGTTCATGTCCGGCCTGGTCACGGCGAACGAAGTGGAGCTGGCCGGAACGATTACGCAGTTCGCCTTCATTCGCAAACCGTTCCGTCCGGGCACGCTGGTGCAGGCCGTCCGGAAGATGCTCTCCGACGAGGAACAAACCGCCTAGCGGCACGCTACAATCGGACTAAGGAGGGGTTCCCACCCATGAAAACAGTGTTACTTGCTATCTCGGCTGCCAGCCTGCTGGCCGCCCAACCCGCGGCCGTCCCGGTCGGCAAGATCTTCGACCAGCAACTTAGCATGATCGAGCACGAGTTCGTGCCGCTTGCCGAGGCCATGCCCGTCGAGAAGTTCAATTTCGCCCCCACGGCAGGCGAATTCAAGGGAGTTCGCACGTTCAGCCAGCAGGTGTCGCACGCCGCTGCCGTCATTTACGCAGTCTCGGCGGCGGTGCTCGAAGAGAAGAACCCCAGCGAGATGGGCCCGGACGAGAATGGCCCGACTACCCTGAAGACGAAGGCGGACGTCGTCCAGTACCTGAAGGACGCGATGGCCTATGGGCACAAGGCCATGGCCAAGCTCACCGACGCCAATCTGACCGACATGGTCCCGTCCGCCTTCGGCAACGGGAAGATATCCCGGATCTTCATGGCTAACGCCGCCATCTGGCACAGCTTCGACCACTATGGCCAAGCGGCAGTCTACCTCCGCATGAACGGGATCGTTCCACCCGCCAGCCGCCCGCGCTGAAGCAGGCTTGGCGGCCCGAACCGCGCAGCAACGTGCCCGGCGCGCGGGCCATCACCGACGTCTTCGACGCCCAGGCGCGTGGGGACCTGGCCGCGTTCGCCATGGACCGCAGCGATGGTTGCCTTAGCTCACTTCCTGGGAACGTAGAATTCCCGCGTGGGGCCTCTGCGATCCAGGCGATAAGAACCATAGAGCGCCGGCATCAGGCTCGGTGGGAGCCGGGAGCTTGGGCCGGGCTCCCGGCCCAACTGCACCTCCGAGAAGCTCTGCATCTTGAGCGGCGACACAAGCCAGGTCGGATCCGGGCGTCCGGTGGCCATCAACTCGACCCTGGTGCATGGGTCGTAAATCAGAGGCTTGCCGGCATCGTGACACAGCTGGAGATTGATACAAGTTGCGGCCCCCGGCTTGCTTTTCATGTACCCTATGTCATCCAGGAAGACGCGGCTGGTTTCCGCCAGGACGGGTCGCGGTGGAACCCAGAAAGACCAGCGCACGAACAGGAGCGCGGCGGAGAGCAGTACGGGGGCTAGCGCGGCAACCGGGGTGGAACGTTCCGCCAGATCGCGTAGAATCGGCGCCACGATAATGGACATCGCAATCACCGTGTCGAAGAAGACGTTCAGATCCACGCCGGCTCCACCAGCTAGCAGCGAACCGGTTGTGAGTGCGATCACGACCCCCAACGCGATCACGGAAGAGCACCGTCGCATGATTCCTTGCCGGCACCAGAGGGCGCAAACCGCCAAGGCCGGCAAGAACAACATCCCGAAGGTGACGAGGACATCTCGGGCTCTTCCGAGAGAGTAGACGCGTGGGCTAAGCAAGTGCCGCACGATATAGGGACCATCCGCCCACACCGCAATGGCCGCGAAAACGGCAAGTGTCACGGCTGCCACGGACGCCCAGGTCGCGAAGCGGCGCGGGGACCGCCACAACAGATCCAAGCCCGCCAGGCAGCAAAGAAGGCATGAGCCGACAAGGCCCAGCATGGAATCCCGTCGCGCCACGTAGGCGAAAGCACCCGTCATCAACAGCGCATGGCCGAGCATTTGCGGCTCGTTCGCGCCAATGCATGTGGCATAAACAGCGAGAACCATGCGGCACAGAGCAGTCCGGCAAGCGGTCCGGTCAGACGGTCGCCGGAGATCTTTCGCGCCACTCCGGCGGAACAGATCACGACCCAGACGAGCGACAGCAAGGCAAGCCACCTGCCGGTCAGGTTCACATCGCCGGTCAGATGGCTCAGGGCTCCGACGAGATGAAAGGAAAGAGGCGGATAGTTTACTGCGGTGTACGCCGGTTTGGCTAGATAGAGCGGTATGCCAGCGCTCGCGGAACTGGCGTGGCAGGCGTTCCATCCTTCGTTGAAGAAGATCCGATACCGAGCGTTAGCCAAGGGTGCAACATCACAAAAGGGCATTCCAGCGAGGAGGCCGATTGTGCCCGTCTTCGCGATAGGCTACCATCGCCGCTATGGAACGGATTTGCGAAGAACTCAAAGTTCTGGGCAAGGACTTGGTCGAGAAGGTGAAGGCGCTGATTCACGAAGGCAACGTGCGGCGGCTCATCATACGGGACGAGAAGGGGCACACGTTCATGGAGATCCCGGTCACCATCGCCGCCGCGGGCGCGATCATTGCGCCGTTACTGGCGGCGCTGGGCGCTCTGGCGGGGATGGTGGCCCACTTCACGGTTGTGGTCGAGCGCGTGCCGGAACCTCCGCCCGAGGGCCAGAGCGGGCAGTAGTCACAGCCCGGCGAGTTCGCGGCGGAGCATATCCAAGGCGAGCTGGGAGGCTAGCGCGCGGACGCGGTCGCGGTCGCCCAAAAAGTGGGCCCGGCGGATGCGGCAAGTTTCGGGGGCGGCTAGGCCGGCGAACACGGCGCCCACGGGGCTCGCTTCGGTAGCTCCGCCGGGGCCGGCGATTCCGGTGACCGAAAGCGCGTAGGTGGAACCGGTGCGCAGTCGGGCGCCGCGCGCCATGGCCTCGGCGGCTGGCTCGCTCACCGCCGTATGCTCGCGCAACACGTCTTCCGGTACGCCCAGCAATTCGGTCTTCATCCGATTGGAGTAGGTGAGGAAGCCGCCCAGGAAGTAGTCCGAGGCGCCGGGAACGGAAGTGATGCGCTGCGCCAGCAGGCCGCCGGTGCAACTTTCGGCGACGCTCAGCGTCTCGGAGCGGGCACGCAGCGCGCTGCCGATCACCACCTCGAGCGGGTCCGAATTCCTCGAGTAGATCCAGTCCCCCAGGAGCGCCTCGATCTGCCCGCCGACCTCGGCCAGCAGCGATTCCGCCTCGGCCTCGCCGGAACAACGTGCGCGCAGGTGGATCTGGATGTCGCCGGCGGCGGCCAGGATGGTGGTCGCCGGGTTCGCGAATTTCGTGTAAACCGGCGCAATGCGCTGGTCCACTTCCGATTCGGCCATCAGGGCCACGCGATAGCTCCGAGTGCGAATGACCTGCGGCGGCAGCATGCGCTGGAGCCGCGGAAGGCACTCCTTGGTGAACAGGGGCTGCATTTCGTTGGGCGGTCCCGGCAGCAGCACGACCGCGCGCCCGCCGTCTTGAATCCACTGGCCGGGCGCGGTGCCGTTCGGGTTAGGCAACGCTTCGGCACCCTCCAGGACGAAAGCTTGCCGCTTGTTGATCTCGGCCATCACCCGCTGGGAGCGGCGGAAGCGTTGGTCGATGGCGTCGCAGATGTCCTGGCTAAAGAACTGGCTCTTGCCCAGCGCCGCGGCGACGGCGTCGCGCGTTACATCGTCTTCGGTGGGTCCCAATCCGCCGGTGAGAATCACCAGCTCCGAACGCGCACAGGCAGCCCGGACGGCTTCGGCCAGCCGCTCGCGGTGGTCGCCGACGATGGTCTTGGCGGTCACTTCGACGCCCAGCGCATTGAGCTGATCGGTGAGCCAAAGGGAATTGGTGTCCACGCGCTGCGGCGTGAGCAGTTCGGAGCCGACCGCGATGATCTCGGCGTTCATCTAGAAGAGCGGACGCCCCTCTATGCCGGCGTCCACGCGATAGAGCGCGCCGTTGGTAGCCACTACCATCGAGCGGGATGGGGTGAAGGCCAGACCCACGATGTTGGGGCCGGAGAGGAACAGCTCGGGCTGGCGGTCCTGGCCGATGCGGACCACGCCGCGGCGGCCGCCCAGGCTTCCGGCCACGTAGAGGCGGTTCTCGGAGTCGAAAGCCAGCCCCTGCGGACGCCCCAGCCCGCGATAGAAAACCTCGACTTCACCGGCGGGCGAGATGCGATAGAGGGAGTCGAAGCTCGAAGTGGTCGGCCCGGTGGCATACAGGTAGCCGTCGGGACCGAACGCCAGGTGGAAAGCGGCGATGGAGGGCTCGATCGTGGCGAAGACGTAGATCTGCCGCTGCTGGCTGATCTTGAAAATCGTTCCCTGGCGGTCGCCCACGTACAGGTCCCCCGCCGGATCGAAGGCCAGGCCGGTGGCAACGCCCATCCCCTCGACGTAGACCGACATGTTGCCGCTGGGCGTAGCCTGATAAACGACGCCATCGTAGCGGCTCGAGATGTAGAGCAGGCCCTGGGAGTCGAACGCCAGCGCGGTCGAGTTCATCACGTCGGAGAGGAACGGCTTCAGGTTGTAGTTCAGGTCGATCTTGTAAACCGAGACCGGTGTGTTCTGCCCGCGCGAGCCGCTGAAGGTGGTAAAGATGTTCCCTGCGGCATCCACCGCCGGATTGGCTACCGGATGAACCGAGTCGGCAATCGGAATGCCGAGGTCGCAGGCGTAGGCCGGGCTGGCTTGCTCGCCGTTGCGTATGATCAGCTCGCCCACCGAGGCGCCATCGGGCACCCGGGCGATGACGAAGGAATCCGAGCCGATGACCACGGGCGCGTCGATCTCCCCGAAGGTCACGCGCGGCCGCTGCGACTTGAGAAACCCCTTGCCGCGGATCTGGAATTCCCCTCCGGCGATAGCCGCCGGCGGGCTGACTCGCGAAATCTCGGGCTTCCCGTCCGTGTTCTTGCGAATGGGCATACTCAATAGAGATTGAAGCACCCGGCGGCGAATAACACAAGCGCGCCATAGAGGCCGGCCATGAGATCGTCGGCGACAATTCCCCAGCCGCCGGGCAACGCCTCGAGTTGGCGCACCGGAAAAGGCTTCCAAATATCGAAGAGGCGGAAGAGCGCGAAGGCCGCCAGCCAGCTCTTCCAGTTGAGCGTGGCCGCGCCCGCCAGCGTCAGCCATTGGCCCAGCACTTCGTCGATCACCACCTTGCCGGGGTCCTTTTCGCCGACGGCCTGTTCGACGCGGCCGGCGGCCCAGATTCCCGGCGCCGTCAGTACCAGCGCCAGGGCGGCGAAGTGCAGCGGCCGCCAGCCGGCGTAGCGCGCCAGCAGGATGGCCGGCAGGAGCGCGCCCAGCGAGCCGGCGGTTCCCGGAGCGAAAGGCGACAACCCGCAGCCGAACCAGGTGCCAATCGCCGTGGCCAGGGGGCCCGCGGGCCGGGCGCTATTCACGGTCTTCATCCTCTGGCTCCGACTCCACTTCCAAAGGCGCCGGAATCCGGTAGCTCTCGGTGGCCCAGTTGGCCAGATCCTGCTGGCGGCAGCGTTCGCTGCAGAATGGATCAAAAGGACCGCCGGAGACGACTCTTCTCTTGCAGATGGGGCATTTCATAGGATGACGAAGGGGTCCCCTTCCGGCTGGAGCAGCGTGCCGGCCAGATCGTAGTCGTACGCGGCGGTGATGTGCAGGCGGCGGAAGTCGCCCGCGCGCGGCACCCGGCCCTGGACGTCGTTGACCAGGCACACTCCGTCGATCTCGGGCGCCTGGGTCTCGAGGCGCGCCTGCCACAGTAGATCGGTCTCCGGAGACGGTCCTTCGACCAGCACTTGCACGTCGTGGCCGATCAGGGCCCGGTTTCGCCGCCGGGATATTCTTCGCTGGATCGCCATCAGCCGCCGTTTCCGATTGTAGGTCGTCCGGCCGTCCACTTTGGCGTCCAGGTGGTAGCTGGCGCTGGTTTCCTCGTCGGAGTAGGAGAAGACGCCCAGCCGGTCGAATTGCGCCGCTTCGACAAACTGGCACAGCTCCTGAAAATCCGCATCCGTCTCGCCGGGGAAGCCGACGATCATGCTGGTACGGATAGCCACGCCCGGGATTCGGGCGCGAATCCTCTCGATCAGCCGCAAAAAGACGCCGCCATTGGCGCCGCGCCGCATGCGCTTGAGGACGTGCGCGCTCGCGTGCTGCAGGGGCAGGTCGATGTACTTGACCAGGGCCGGCCAGGCGGCGATGGTATCCAGCAGCTTTCCCGTAACCTTGTTCGGGTAGGCGTAAAGGAACCGAATCCACTTCTCGTGCGGCGTCTCGATTCGCGCCAGCCGCTCGAGCAGCAGCGGCAATCCGTCGCGCAGCTCTAAGTCTTCGCCGTAACAGGTGGTGTCCTGGCCGATCAGGTTGATCTCGCGGACACCCTGGGCGAACAACCGTTCCGCCTCGGCCACCACAGACTCCGGGCGCCGGCTGCGGAAGCGCCCGCGGAACTGCGGGATGATGCAAAACGTGCAAGGGTGATCGCAGCCCTCGGCGATTTTGATGTAGGCGAAGTGCGGCGGCGTAGCCAGCACGCGCGGCGTCTCGTGGCTATAGAGGTACGGTTGCTGCGGATCAAGGAGGCGAGCCTCCCCCCCTTCGCAGGCGGCGACGATGGCGTCGAGTTCGTTGGTGCCGAGGATGGCGTCCACCTCGGGCAGGCTGCGGCGGATTTCCTGGCGGTAGCGCTCCACCAGGCATCCGGCCACGATCAGCCGTTTCAACCCGCCGGTATTCTTGTAGGCCGCCATCTCCAGGATGGCATCCACCGACTCCTGTTTCGCGGGGTTGATGAAGCTGCAGGTGTTGACGACGATGGCCTCGGCATCCTGGGGAAGCGCGGTGAGCTGGTGGCCGCGAGCGGCGAGCTGGCCCATCATCACCTCGGAATCGACGAGGTTCTTGGGGCAGCCCAGACTGACAAAGCCTACCTTCAAACGTGTACCTCGGAGGGCGGAGGCGGACGAGCTTTCAGGATACCAGAGGGAGCGGGCCGCCAACGCCATTGGCTTGGCGGCCCGCTCGTGAAAAGAGGGGCTATCCCCGGCTACAGGCTTCGCGCGTGCACCTCATCGACGGAGAAGGCCGCGCCGGATGAATGGCAGACCGCGCAGGACTCGCCCAGCTTGGGATCGGTCATGAGCGAGGTGTGGGCGGCGTCATCCTGCGCCGTATGGCAACCGGTACAAGCGGCTGCGGTCGGTCCCATGGGATTGTAAAACCCTCGCGGAGTCTGCACGGCGATCCGCGTGCTTGGCACCGGAACCTCCTGATAGCCGTTGACGTGGCACTTGGCGCAATCGCGGAGGTCGCCGGGGAAGAGCACCCCGCTGAAATCGTTCACCGATCCGCCGAAGCCGTAAATGATGTACGGGCTTTCCATGTTCACGCCGGTGTGAATCCTGTGGATCAGCACCGGAAAGTCGATGGTCTGCGCGGGCATTTGGGCGGCGGGCCGCAGAGACGCGTCGGTTGCGTTGGGGTTGTGGCAAAGGATGCAGTACTGCACCTCGTTGCGGAAGCCGCCGTGCGCCGAGATGCTGTAATGGCAGGCGTTGCAGTTCTGAGTCTCCGCCTCCACCGGGTGTGGCGCCACCTTGGAACCGTCCACCGAGAAACTGATGACCACGTTGTGCCCAACGTCGCGGACCACCTGCGAGGAGACCGTGCCAGGCAATAGCGTTATGTTCCGGTAGCCCTCGATGCCAATGGTGTAGGTGCCGGTGGCAGTCGCCGGAATCAAGTTCGTGAAGGTGTACATGTAGGTGCCGCCGGAGCCGGTGGCCTTGAGGGCGCTTTCCGAAACCACCGAAGCGTAGTCGGCGGTGGGGCCGGCCATCACCAGATTCAACGAGTTCATGCCGGATGGCGCGATGGGGTTGCCGCTCGCGTCGTTCAGGGTGAAGGTGACTGTGGGCGCTTGGCCCGCGCTTCCGTTGGCGACTTTCTGGAGCGTGAAGACGACGCCCGGCAGCCCCGGGGCGAAAGTCGGAATGGTATGCGCGCCGATAATGGAGGCGTCGAACGGCAGTTCGCCCTGCGGGATGTGGCATTCCGCGCACTGGCTATCGTCAATCTCCGGCAGACCGCCGGCGTGGTTCAGCCCGGTGGCGAAGTTCACGTTGTCGTGGCAGGAGCCGCAGGCCGCCCTCGTTGGGTGAGTGAGCCACCAATTGCCTTGCGCGGGCAAAGGGTTGGGCGCGGGGGTCATGCTGCCGGGCGGAGCCGTTCCGCCCTGCGGCGGCGCGCCGGTCTCATGGCACATCTGGCAATTGCGGGCGTCGGCCGGGAACACGACGGTGGAAAAGTCGTTGACCGACTGCTGGTAACCGATGATCTGGTAAGGCGTGCCGGCCAGCACACTGGGCAGGCTCGAGCCCATGTGGATCTTGTGGAACAGCACCTCGGCATCGATGCTGTTGCCGGTGTAGGGGTCGATGGTCTGGGTGGCTCCGCCGCCGGGGTTGTGGCAGAGCACGCACAGCGCTACATCCCTGCGGGAGCCTCCGTGCGCTTCGAGGGGGTCGTGGCACTTGTTGCAGGCAGGCGTGCGGACCACGTCATGGACGTCAACCACCGCCGAGCCGTTGGCCACGAAGCTGTACTCGGCGTCGTCCGAGTTAGTCCCCAGGTCGAACTCGCTGAGGTCGCGCGAAGCGTACATCCCGATGGTGGTAGTGGTGGTGGGGTCGAAGCCGCTGGGCGCCTTGGTGTGGAACGTGTAGGTGTATTGGCCCTCGGCGGTCTGCGCATAGGTTCCGCCCGAATCCGACGCCGGCTGTACCGCCGTGACGTTGGTGGTGGCGTCGGTCGCGGCGCGGCTGGTGTAGGCGATGTAGTTGGTCTGCCCCTTGGGAATGTAAGCGGCGACGAAGCTGGTGGATACCGGGCCGGGCGTGGTGATGCCGCTCCGGTCCAGCGGCAGGCCGGTGGGATCGGCCAAGGTGAACTGCACCGCGATGGTGCCATCGGAGGCCAGGCTGGCCGAAGTAATCGTGACAACCAAGCCAGGCTGGACGAAGCTGACCAGGGCCTGGTCGGCGTAGTACGCCTTGTCCCGAGTGGTGAATGCCGGGCGATCGGAGCTGCTAAGCAGCAGTGCCGAGCCAAACAGAATGGCGACGGGGAAGATGCGAAGGGTAACCCCTCTCATGGATAAAGCTTAACCTAATCCGGAGCGCAATGGAAGGGGGTGGGCGATGTTTACGACAATAACTTCGGGTGGGGGGCCTTCCTGGCGGCTTACGGCGGGGAAGATTCCTGAGAATCGCCTCGCGGAGGAGGCACAAGTTGATGTGGGCCAACTACTTGCGTCGTCCCTCACCCGCGAGCAGGAACTGGAATGGCTGGCGCTGAGGCTGGTGGCGGGGCTGGGTACGCGGAGCGCGACCAAGCTGCTGGAACGATTCCGGACCCCGCAGGCCATTCTGCGCGCCTCGCGTTCGGAGCTGGAGGCGCGCGGGGTGGCGGGCGCGGTGGCGCAGAGCATCGCCAGCGGATGCGCCTACGAAGACGCCGTGGTGCAGCAGGAAAAGATGGCGCAGGCGGGCGCTGCGGTCGTCACGATGACCGACCCACGCTATCCGCAGCGGCTGAGAGAGATCTTCGATCCGCCCATCCTGCTGTTCACTCGCGGCCGCATCGAGCTGCTGGAATCGTTGACGCTGGCGGTGGTCGGGACCCGACGGCCCACGCCCTATGGTCTGGCGGTGACCGAGCGGCTGGCGGGGGACCTGGCGCGCGCTGGGCTGACCATCGTGAGCGGCATGGCGCGGGGCATCGACACGGCCGCGCACCGCGGGGCGTTGGGAGCGGTCGGGAACACCATGGCGGTGCTGGGTTGCGGGGTCGACGTCATCTATCCTTCCGAGAACCGGAAGCTGGCCGCCGAGATGGCCGAGAAAGGGCTGCTGCTCTCGGAATTCCCCATGGGCGCTCCGGCCTACCCGCAGAACTTCCCCATCCGCAATCGGGTCATCAGCGGGCTGAGTCTGGGCGTGCTGGTGACGGAGGGGGCGCAGTACAGCGGGTCCGCCATCACCGCGCGCCTGGCGCTCGACCAGGGCAGGGAAGTGTTCGCCGTGCCCGGCAGCATCGTCTCCAAGATGAGCTGGGGGCCAAACCTGCTGATCAAACAAGGCGCCAAACTCGTTCAGGACTGGAACGACGTGGTGCTGGAACTGGCGCCGGAGGTGCGCCGGGAACTGGCGGCCCGCAGCCAGATGCGGCTCTTCGGCGAGGGCGACGTGGCGGCTGCGGATGCGCCGAAGGACGAGAATCCCCGCAGCCCGGTGGCCCGCCAGATTCTCGCGCTGCTCAGCGTCGAAACTCCCACCCAGATCGACGATTTGCTCGATCGCGCCGAGGACGTCTCGAGCTCGGAAGCGATTGCCGCGCTGTTCGAGCTGGAGATGCTGGGCGCGGTCCGGCAACTTCCCGGGAAGAATTTTGTTAAAGTGTGGTGAGAACCTCATTCCGGCGCCAGCGCGGCAAGATTCCCAGGATGTGCCGGTCAACTGACAGCGGACGTTTGTTCATATGCCAACTTCTCTGGTCATCGTAGAGTCTCCGGCCAAGGCCAAGACTATCGGCAAGTATCTCGGCAAGCAGTACGTGGTGAAGGCATCGCTGGGCCATGTGAAGGATCTGCCCAAGAAGGACCTGGCGGTGGACGTAGACCGGAACTTCGAGCCTACCTACGTCGTCATCGAGGGCAAGAAAAAGCTCATCGCCGAGCTCAAGCAGGCGGCGAAGAAATCGGAGTTCGTATACCTGGCGGCCGACCCGGATCGCGAGGGCGAAGCCATTTCCTACCACCTGAAGGAAGAGCTGGAGGGGAAGAGGGGCGGCGCGCCGAGGGTGCGCCGGGTGATGTTCAACGAGATCACTCAGAAGGCGATTCACAAGTCCTTCGAGCACCCCACCGATGTAAACATGCACCTGGTGGAGGCGCAGCAGGCGCGGCGCGTGCTGGACCGCCTGGTGGGCTATAAGATCTCGCCCCTGCTGTGGGACAAGGTGCGGCGCGGGCTGTCGGCGGGGCGGGTGCAGACGGTGGCGGTGCGGCTGATCGTCGAGCGCGAGCGCGAGATACGGCAATTCGACAAGCGCGAGTACTGGACCATCGACGTCAACCTGGCGGCGAAGAAGCCGCCGTTGCTGACCGCGCGGTTCTTCAAGCGCAACGACGAGACCCTCGAAGTCGGCAGCCAGGCGGCGGCCGAAGCGCTGATGGCGCAGGTGGAAGGGGAGGCGTACGTCGCCAAGTCGGTCGTCACGCGTGAAAAGCGCCGGAACCCGGTGCCGCCGTTCATCACCTCGACGCTGCAACAGGAGGCGGCGCGGAAACTGCGCTTCAGCGTCAAGCGCACCATGGGGCTGGCCCAGCGGCTCTACGAGGGCATCGCACTCGGCAAGGAAGGTCCCACCGGCCTGATCACCTATATGCGCACCGATTCGACGCGGGTGGCCGAGGAAGCGCTGCGCGACGCCCGAGGCTTCATCGCGGAGAAATTCGGAGCCGAGTACTTGCCCGAGTCCGCCAACATCTACCGCAGCAAGAAGGACGCGCAGGACGCCCACGAAGCCATACGGCCCAGCGACGTGTCGCATTCGCCGGAGGCGATCGAGAAGTACCTGGCCGAGGACGAGTGGAAGCTGTACCGGCTGATCTGGATGCGGTTCCTGGCCTCGCAGATGATGCCGGCGGTGTTCGACCAGACCACCATCGACGCCGGCGCGCGAGGCAAGGATGGCGCCGAATACGTGTTCCGCGCCACCGGTTCGATTCCCAAGTTCGACGGATTCCTAAGGGTGTACGAGGAAGGCAAGGACCAGAAGGACGAAGAGGACGAGGAGCTGAAGCACAAGCTGCCCGCGGTGAACGAGGGCGAGACGCTCAAGTTCCGCTCCATCGAGCCCGAGCGGCACTTCACCGAGCCGCCGCCGCGCTACAACGAGGCAACGCTGGTGAAGAAACTGGAAGCCGACGGCGTGGGGCGGCCCTCGACCTATGCCTCCATCATCTCCACCATCCAGGACCGCGGTTACGTGAAGAAGGAGACGGGCCGCTTTTCGCCGACCGAGCTGGGCATGGTGGTGAACGACCTGCTGGTGGCCAGCTTCGACGACATCTTCGACATTTCCTACACGGCGCGGATGGAGGAGGCCCTCGACGAGATCGAGGACGGCAAGATCGAGTGGCGCGTGGCCATCTCCGAGTTCTACGAGAAGTTTCGCAAGGACCTGGAGCATGCCGAAGAGCACATGGAAGACATCAAGCGGATGGAGAAACCCACCGGCCTGGTGTGCGACAAGTGCGGCAAGCCGATGGTCATCAAGTGGGGCCGGCACGGCAGCTTCATCGGCTGCATCGGCTACCCGGAGTGCAGTAACACGCGCGAGTTGGCGGTGGATCTTCCGGATGTCGATGGCGTCGATCTCACCGATCAAGCGGACGAAGAGTACTGCGAGAATTGCGGCCGGCCGATGGTGCTCAAACGCGGCCGGTTCGGGACCTTCTTCGCCTGCTCGGGCTACCCGGATTGCAAGACCACCAAGCGGATCGGCGGGGAAGAGAAGAAACCGGATGTGCTGCTGGAGGAGAAGTGTCCGCAATGCGGCAGCCAGCTCGCGCTCAAGCACGGCCGATTCGGCGAGTTCACGGCGTGCAGCAATTACCCGGCCTGCAAGTACGTCAAACAGAAGACCATCGGCGTGAAGTGCCCGCAGTGCGGCGAGGGCGATATCAGCGAGCGGCGCTCGCGGCGCGGCAAGACATTTTACGGTTGCACCCGCTACCCGGAGTGCAAGTTCGTGGCCTGGAGCCGGCCGATCGGAGAGAAATGTCCGAACTGTGGCAGTCCGTACCTGCTTGAGAAGTGGCTGAAATCCGGCCACTTGGCGCAGTGCCCGAACCCCGAGTGCAAGTACAAACGCGAGCTGGCCCCGGCCGGAGCCGTGGTGACGGGCTAAACGTCGTACAGAAACCGGACGTCGAGCGCGATCTCCGGATGGAGCGAGAGCCCGACCGGGCAGGCGCGCGCGGCCGTCTCGAGTTTCTTGCGCTGCTCCTCGGGCAGGCGGGCCGGCAGGTGCAGCTCGAGCGACAGCGCTCCAATGCGCCGGGGCTCGCTGCGCATCTCTTTTTCCACCCGCATGGACATGCCCGAGAGATCCATTCCGGAGCGCTCGGCGAAGATGCCCAGGATGATCATCGCGCAAGCGCCCCACGCAGCGGCCAGCAGGTCGGTGGGCGAAAAGAACGCGCCCTGGCCGGCGTTGTCGCGTGGCGCATCCACGAGCAGTTCGGCGCCGGAGGGGCCATGCACCAGCCGGGCGCGCTTGTTTCCAAGATAGTTGCCTTCAATGAGGACGCTCATCTCTCACCCATCGTATCCCACGCCGCGTGCGGGCACACCCTTCACTTCCCTGTAACATAAGAGCGGAGATTGAGACAAGATTCTCCGCCAAATCTTAATGATCCAGCCGATAAATGAAATCTTTGCGTTCCCGGGCATTTTTTTCTGCGAGAAGAGGGGCTCGATCTGGTAGAATATATGAGTACCCAACTCGGGAGAGGGAGCTATCAAGATGGCAAGAAAAACTAGTCAGTCGAGGTCTTATCTGTCCACCGAGGGCGCTGGCGTTGCGCCGGCGCGGACCGAGCGGAAGAGGACAGCGCGAGTAGAGACCGGTGTGACCGCGGTCGCCGAGGCGCCGGAGGCGTGCGCTTCCAAGTGCGCCGAAAACTCGGCGGAATTCAGCGTCTCCGAGCAGCAAGAGATCGAGCGTTTGGCCTATTCCTACTTCGAGGCCCGCGGGGGACAAGAAGGTTCTTCCGAAGACGACTGGTTCCGCGCCGAGCAGGAAGTTCGCAGAAGGCGCGAGACCACGAGTCGCTAAGCGGCGGCCATCGCGGCGCCTTTCGCCCTTCAGCGGTATTTCCGCAGAACGGCCAGCACGCGCCCCTGGATCTGAAGATCGGCCGGTGAAACGCGAATCGGTTCCATCGCCGAGTTAGCCGGCTTCAGAAGCACGGCCGTGTCCGACTCCCGGTAGAATCGTTTGAGCGTGGTCTCCGCTCCGCGCACCAGCGCCACCACGATTTCGCCGTCGCGCGCCTCCTGCGTGCTCTCGACCAGCACCAGATCGCCGCTCATGATGTGGTCCTCGATCATGGAATTGCCGCGCACCTCGAGCGCGAACACATTCTCGCGATTCAGGAAGTCGCCGAAGTCCAGACGCTCCGCGCCGGCCATGGCCTCCACCGGCGTGCCCGCCGCGATGCGTCCGAGCAGCGGAATGTCCAGCCCACCGGCGCCCTGGCGATGCTTGCGCACCTCCTGGAAGTACTTTGGAGAGAGGTCCAGCGACCGGCTTTGATTGATGCCGCGCTTGAGGTAGTGCTTGTTGTCCAGCGCCGCAATGTGCTTGTGCACAGTGGCGAGCGAGGCGAGATCGAGCCCGCGGGCGATCTCCTCGTAGCTGGGGCTGTAGCCGTTTTGCTCGAGGAAGCCGGCGATGAAATCCAATACCTGCTTTTGGCGCCTGGTCAATGCCATGCCCCCATTGTGGGCGAACAAAAGGGGAAAGTCAATACTTCTTTGCGGGAAGCTGCCATGCAGTCCGACCCAGCCCAGGCACCACAAACTGCCGGTTGTTATGATTCTCGCTCATGCCGCCCGCCGGCGACGCCGCCACGCGCTTTGCGCATCGATCGCGCGCCCAGACTGCCGTCGCCATCGCGTGCCTGTTGGCGTTCGCGGTTGCCTGCCTGTTCTCGTTGCGAGGCGTCCAGCTCTCTACCCCCAACCCCACCCTGCAGACCGACGCGGGGATGTACCGGCGAATGATCCAGCGCGTTCACGCGGGGGAAGGTTACTATAGCGCGCTCGGCGCCGAACTTCGCCAGGGCCATTACGCCTCGCGCTCCGTTTTCAATTGGCGCACCCCGCTCCATCTGATGTTCATTGAGGCTGCGGGCGAACCGGCGAGCCACTGGGTGCTGGCGGCTCTGGCCGTGGTGGCCTGCATTCTGGCCTGCCTCGCTACAAACCGCGCCGGCGGACTGGGGCTGTTTCAGGCGATCGTCACCGGCCTGGCTCTCAGCAACTGTTTCCTCTTCGGGCTCGATTTTCACCTGTACTCGGACGTGTGGGCCGGAGTGCTCATGGTGATTTCCGTCTCCTCGTACGAGTTCGATGGGTGGCCCGCTGGCGTTGCCACGGGCATCCTGGCCCTGTTCTTCCGAGAGCTGGCGATGCCCTTCGTTCTGGTGAATCATGGATTCGCGTTGTGGCGCCGGCGAAGTGCGGAGGTCGTGGCGTGGGTGGCTGGCCTGGCGCTCTGGGCGGCGTACTTCCTCGTGCATGCATCCCTCGTCCGCCCTCTGATCCTGCCAGGGGACATTCCGGTCGCCTGGATGCGTCTGGGGGGCCTACACTTCGTCCTGACCACCACGCTCATGAGCCTGCTCATCGGATTCCCGGATTGGGTCGCCGCGCTCTTCCTCCCCGCCATGCTCTTCGGTTTGGCCGGCTGGAAAACCGGGATCGGCAACCGCGTGGCCGCGGCAGTAGCCGTGTATCTCGCGATCTACTGCGTGGTCGGAACCAACGTGAATCTTAATTGGGGCGCCCTCACCAACCCGTTGCTGGCCTTCGGCCTGGTGTGGTTCCTTCCCGCTGCCATCGACGTAGTCCGGTCGCTCCTGGCGCAGCCCAAGCCGCGGATTGACGCGGGCTAGCCCGCGGCCCCCGGAAGCGCGCGCAGCCGCCGCACCGGCGAGAATGCCAGCCACAACGAGGAGAGCAGCACGCCGAGCGCCCCGATGAAGAGCGCCCCGCGCATTCCGATGGCCTGGGCGAGCGCGCCGCCCGCCAACGCTCCCACCGGCAGCACTCCCCAGAACAGCAGGAGCATGGCCGAGTTCACGCGGCCCAGCAGACGATCCGGCGTGACCGCCTGGCGCAAGCTGGTTTCGTAGATGGCGTACACGGGCCAGGCCACATCGCCAAGTTGCGCGGCAACCAGGAAGGCGGAGCAAGCCGCAATGGAACCATGGGCCAGCGGCACCAGCAGGCTCGCGGCGCCGATCACCAGCGCGGAGCCGATCAGCGTGCGCCCCGTTCCAAAGTGCCGCCCCAGCCGTTCCGCCACCACGGCGCCGGCCAGACTGCCCGCGCCGCCGGCGGCTATGACGGCGCCCAGCAGCGCGGGACTCAATCGCAGTTCGCGCACGGCAAACAGGAAGTACAGGCTGCCCGGAATACCTAGGAAGAAAGCGGCGGTGAGGGTTCGCCCGGCCATCGCGCGCAGCAACGGATCGTTCCAGGCGCCGCGCAACCCCTCGGCGATCTCGCGCCCCAGGTGCGGCTGCGCCGGGCGTGCCGGCGAAAGTTCCGGCTTGTGGATTCGCCGCAGGAAAACCGCGGAGCACAGGAACGAAACGGCGTCGAAGAAAATGGCCATAGGCGCCGTGATCCACTCGACGAGCACGCCGGCCAGTCCCGGCCCGGCTACCTCGGCCACCGCTCCGCTCAAGGCCAGCTTGCTGTTCCCCTCGAGGAGCTTCTCGCGCTCGACCAGCGTTGGGAGATAGGCCTGATGCGCCACGTCGGACAGCACCGTCAGAACCCCGGCCGCCGTCGCCACCACAACCAGATGGCCCAGGCTCAGCCGGCCGAACGCTGCGGCCAACGGGATCGAGCCCAGCAGCGCGGCGCGCCCCAGATCGGCGGCTATCAGAATGGGCCGCCGGCGCAGACGATCCGCCCACGCGCCCGCCAACAAGCCGAAGACCAAAACGCCAGCCGCGCCGGCCCCGTTGAGAATGCCCATCTGAAATGGCGAGGCCCCCAGCACCAGCACGGCTGCTAGCGGTATGGCCGCGCGGCTGATCCGCGACCCGATCTCGGAAACCGCCTGAGCTGCCCACAGCTTGAGAAAATCCGGCTGCCGCCACAGGCCGTTCCAACGCATTCCCTCAGCATCGCACGGCCGCTCAGATTCCACGCAAGCCAGCCGATAAGCAGCATAGAACCTCGTCCATTGTCAGGGTCGCTCTCAGTCTCGGCAATCTCCGCGACGCCGGCCGCCAGTTCGTCCAGCGGAGTCTCGGCTATCGGCAGGCTCAGCGCCGTATAACAAGCCGAGGTGGCCCAACTCAGAGTCGTGGATGGCCACGTACGGGCACACGAGTAAGCCCACCTGGCTGCCGCAGGGCCTTACGCGACCGGCGGCCCCTCCTACGTTTACACCACGGGCCCCGACGGCAAGCTCTACGCGGTCGGCGGCGACGTCACCCTGGACGATTCTCCAGACCCCCGTGGCCCGGAGGAGACCATCCAGAAGGAGCAAACGATTATCGCGGCGGCCAACGAGCCCGCCGACCCGTCGATGCAGGATCGCATGGTGGCGGCGCAGGCAGCTCAATTCGAAGCCACGGCGGAGCGGCAACTGGCGGCCGCATCCCAGCGCGGCAGCGCGGCCTACAATGCGCAAAGCGCCGTGCAAGCGACGGGTCAAATACTCTCTCTGATTGCCTAAAACCGGGTCACCTCGCTAAAGCGGAAATCGGCGATCTTGAGCGCGGGCGCCACCATGTCGAAAGATTCCTCGCCGCTCGAGCGCTCAACCGGCGAGAGCGCCACCACGTTTCGCAGCGCTTCGATCAGGCTCTGGTTGAAGCGGAAGTTGCGCAGGCCGCAAACCAGGCTGCCGTCCTCGATGAGAAACGTTCCATCGCGCGTCATGCCGGTCATGATCTTCTCGTAGGGGTCGACCTCGCGGATGTACCACAGCCGGGTGACCAGAATCCCGCGCGGCGTCGAGGCGATCATGCGCTCGATGGATTCGTCGCCGCCCTGGATCACGATGTTCACGGGCGCTTCGCCCGCCTCGTTGGGCAGCGGGAAGCCGTGGCCGGTCGCCTCGCAACCCTCGCGCCCGGCCGCCTGCCGCGAGCAGGCGATTTCCCGTGGAACGCCGTCCTCGACCAGGGCCAATCTTCGCCGCGGCACGCCCTCCCCGTCGAATGGCGGTCCGGTTTGGAGCGGGTGGTAAACGTCGTCCGCGATATGGATGCCTTCGCCGAAGAGCCGCTCGCCGATGCGTCCGGTGAGGAAGCTGCGCTGGTCGCGGATGGCCGTGGCGCCGAAATCGAAAAACATCTGGCCCAGCAGGTCCTGCACCGCCGAAGGTTCCAGGATCACCGTGTAGCGGCCGGGCGCGAGCTCGCGCGGGCGCCGCGAGAATGCGGCCTTTTCGGAGGTGCGCCGCGCCAGCGAAACCGGATCGACCCGCGCCGAATCGGGCGCGCTGGCCTTGGCCCAGCCCGAGCTGTCCGGGGTCATGGCCGTGATCGAGAACTGCGCCAGCGTGTCGAAGTAGTAGCCGAACACGCCGCGCGAATTCAGGATCGCCTCGACGGATTGCCCGGCCGAACAGATCCCCGCCGCGGTTTGCGATGCGCCCCGGACCAGATCGATGGCCCGGGCCACCATCTCGGCGCGATCCCGTGGCGTGCTGCGCGCCGTCGAGCCAAAGAAGCGGTTCGAATCGCGCTGCCGGCCCGGCTCGGCCATGGGGAGCAACTCCGGATCGGGCTCCGTGGAGCGCGTGATGGCCAGCGCCTCTTCCACCACGCTGCGGAGACTCGTTTCGTCGAAACGGTTGGTGCTCGAGCGCGCCGTGCGCCGGCCCACCACCGTCCGCACCGAGAGAAAGCGCCGCCGCTCGGAAACGTTCTGATGGATCGCGTTCTCCGCGAAGCGCGTGAGAGCGGACTCCGTGGCGCCCAGCGTCGCCTCCACGTCCTCGGCGCCCAGGGCGCGGGCCGCGCGGAGCACGCGGTCGAAGATCTCCCGGCACTCGGATCTGGTCAGCAGTTCGGATTCGTCCATTTCCGGTCACCCCGCGTACGCCGTCCCGATCTTGATGTTGAGGAAGCGCGCCGGGCTGGCCCCGTGCCCGGTTCCCATCACTTGTTCCGGTTGCCCCTTGCCGCAGTTGGGCGTGCCCCAGAGCACCCAATGTTGGGGGCCCGCGATGGCCGTGCAGGAGTTCCAGAACTCCGTCGAGATGCCGCTGTAGCTCGGGTTCTTCAGCATCCGCCCCCGCTTTCCGTTCCGGATCTCCCAGGCGATCTCGCATCCGAACTGGAAGTTGTAACGCTGGTCGTCGATGGACCAGCTCTTGTTGGTCTCCATGTAGATGGCGTCGCCGTCGCAGACCTCTTCGAGCGGCTGCGAGCCCGGGAGCAGGCTGATGTTCGTCATGCGGATCAGCGGCAGGCGTCCCCAGCCGTCGGCGCGCATGGCGCCGCTCGAGCGCGCCTGGCCGATCTCGGCCGCGGTCTCTCGCGAAGTAAGGTACCCAGTGAAGCGGCCGTTTCGAATTACGCTGGTGCATTGCGCCGGAACGCCCTCGTCGTCGAAGGCGAATGTCCCCAGGCCCGGCCCGTGCTCCAGCCGCGCGTCCGCCACCACGTTGACGATCTGGGAACCGTATTTCAAATGGCCCAGCTTGTCGAGCGTCAGGAAACTCCGGCCGGCGTAGTTCGCCTCGGAACCCAGCACGCGGTCCAACTCGATGGGATGGCCGATCGATTCGTGGATCTGCAATCCCAACTGCGAGCTGTCCAGGACCAGATCGAAGGAGCCTTCCGGGCACTGCGCCGCCGAATGCAACGCAACCGCCTGCTCGGCCATGCGCGGCGCGTTCTCGAGCAACCGCAGCTCGTCGATCAGCTCGTAGCCCTGGAGCTGATACTGCCCTCCAAAGGAGTTCGGGTAGGAGCGCTTCTGAATTTCGTTGTCCCGGAAACTGTAGGCGACAAAACCGGCGCCGCTGGTCGTGCGCGTCTGATCGATGCGGCTGCCCGCTGAAGAGGCGAACACCTGCCGCTCGCGCGTGAACACCATCGAGGTCTCCGCCAGCGTCACGCCGGAATTGCGCCGCAGTTCGGCGTCGATGGCGAGCAGCAGGGAGAGGTTTTGCTCGATCGGAATCGAGAACGGGTCGATGCGGCAGGGCGAAATCCAGACCGCCTCGCAGGGATCTTCGGGGGCCAGCCGCACGTCCTTCCTCTTCGCGGCGGAGCTGGCGCCGGCGATCTTCCGGGCCAGCGCGGCCGCCTCTGCCAGGCCTCGATCGCTCAGATCGTCCGTGGCGGCAAAGCCCCAGCATCCGCCTACCAGCACGCGTACGCCCGCGCCCAGGTTCTCCATGCTCGAGACGCTGCTCGGTTTCCCGTTCTTGGTGGCAACCTGCCGCGTGCGGTTCTCCACCACACGCACGTCCGCATAGGAAACCCCGCGCGCGACCGCCTCGCCCAGCGCCGTCTCCGCAATCCGCTTCATCTTTCGATTGTAGCGGGCGGCACTGGATCGACGCTTACTCCACTGTCAGTTGCGTTTCCGGCGGGATCATCTTCCGCCCGCGCAGCCAGCTCTCAAACTGGTCTCTCACCTCTTGCGCATCGACCCCGAAGCCGGCCTCGAGCACGCCGTCCCCGGCGGGCAGCGTCTCGTCGAACGCGCTTGACCCGGTGAAGTCGCGCAGGAAGAACTGATCCAGCCAGGCCTTCGGCGCCGGTGCCGCCCCGCCTTCTGTCCGCAACGTCAGCTTCAATCTTCTCGCGAACATGCCAGCTCGCTCCGGTTCCGGGCTTCCGTTTCAAGCAGCGCCCGTTTCCGCTCCAGGCCCCAGCGGTATCCCCCCAGGCCGCCATCGCCCCGCACCACGCGGTGGCAGGGGATGGCGAGCGACACCGGGTTCGAGGCGCAGGCGTGGCCCACGGCGCGCGCCGACTTGGGCCGTCCGATGGCCTGCGCCACCTGGCTGTAGGTGCGCGTGCCGCCATAAGGAATCTTGCGCAGTTCCTCCCACACCCGGCGCTGGAACGCTGTCGCGCGAATATCGAGCGGCAGGTCGAGCGCCGGCTGAGAGCCCTCGACATGCTTCACCAGTGCCCCCACCCAGGCGCCCAACCCAGCCTCGTCGCGGCCTATCTCCGCTTGCGGAAACTCGGCGCGCAACTCCGCCTCCAGCGGAGCGTCCGACTCGCCCAGCGAAATCGCGCAGATGCCACACTCGGTCGCCGCCACCAACAACCGCCCCAGCGGACAACCGGCAATCGAGTAGCCGATCCGCACGCCGCGCCCGCCCCGGCGGTAAGTGGCCGGCGTCATCCCGAGCCGCTCCGCCGCCCGCTCGTACAACCGGCTGCTGGATCCATATCCCGCCTGATACAACGCGTCCGCCACTTCGCCTCCCTTCCGCACTTCAGCCTTGAACGAGCCGAGCTTCCGCGCCGCTGCGTACTCGCGTGGCGTCACGCCCAACTGCCTCCGAAACATGCGCGATAGCCGCTGCGGACGCAACCCCACTTCTTCGGCGAGCGCCGCGATGGGTCGCGGCATCAACTGGCAAACCCGCTCGACGATGCTCAGTTCCGCGCTCCGCGCCTCCTGCGGACGGCACCGCCGGCAGGCCCGGAATCCCGCACGCTCGGCCGCCTGCGGTGTCTCGAAGTACCGCATCTGCTCGCGCCGGGGCCGCCGCGCCGGGCAGCTCGGCTTGCAATAGATCTTCGTCGAGCGCACCGCGAACACGAACCGCCCGTCAAAGCTCGCGTCTCTCGCCGCTACCGCCTTCCAGCGCCGCTCTTCGTCCATAGCTTGAGCATAAGGCAGCCCGAGCCCGCGAATCTATCCGAATTCCGGCGTCAAACTGCCCCCGGCTGCTAAAATCGGAGTCATCCCCATGGGTTCCCGCGAATTACGGCGGCAGGCGCTGTTCGAGTCTCTGGACCGGCGCATTCTGTGCCTGGATGGCGCCATGGGCACCCTGCTGCAACAGGCGCGGCTCGGCGCGGTCGATTTCGGCGGGCCGGCGCTCGAGGGCTGCAACGAAGTGCTGGTCCGCACGCGACCGGACGTCGTCCTGGGCGTCCATCGCGCCTACCTGGAGGCGGGCGCGGACATTGTCGAAACGAACAGCTTCGGCGGAACGCCCATCGTGCTGGCCGAGTACAACCTGGCGAGCGAGACGCACGAGCTGAACCGGCGCGCGGCCGAGCTGGCGCGCCAGGCCGCCGATGAATTCTCGACGCCCGAGCGGCCGCGCTTCGTGGCCGGCGCGATGGGACCGACCACCAAGTCCATCAGCACCACCGGCGGCATCACCTTCACCGAGCTGCGCGACGCCTACTTCGCGCAGGCTCGCGCCCTGGCCGAGGGCGGCGCCGACATCCTCCTGCTCGAGACCTGCCTGGACACGCGCAACGCCAAGGCCGCCCTGCTGGCCATCCAGCAACTCGGCGGAGGGCTGGGCAGGCCGATCCCGGTCATCGTCTCCGGCACCATCGAGCGCACCGGAACGATGCTGGGCGGCCAGACCGTCGACGCCTTCTATGTTTCGGTCGCCCACGCGGATCTTCTGGCCGTCGGCCTCAACTGCGCCACCGGCCCGGAGTTCATGACCGATCACCTGCGCACGCTGCACGAGATCGCCGCGACGCGCCTCTCCTGCTATCCCAACGCCGGCCTGCCCAACGAGGAGGGCGCGTACTTGGAGACGCCGGAATCGCTGGCTCGGCAGCTCCAGCGCTTCGTGGATCGCGGCTGGCTGAACATCGTCGGGGGCTGCTGCGGCACCACGCCCGCGCATATCCGCGCCATCGCCGGGATGATCGAGGGTAAGCCGCCGCGCAGGATCCCTCCGCCCAGCCGGCGCGCGTTTTATTCCGGCATCGAGCTGGTCGAGGCCGAGGAGAGCACCCGCCCGCTGCTGGTTGGCGAGCGCACCAACGTCATCGGCTCGCGGCTCTTCAAGAACCTCGTCGCCGCCGAGAAGTGGGAAGAGGCCAGCGAGATTGCCCGCCGCCAGGTCCGCAACGGCGCCCACGTCATCGACGCCTGTCTGCAATCCAGCGACCGCGACGAGATCGCCGATATTCCGCCCTTCTACGACCGCCTGGTGCGCAAGATCAAAGCGCCCATCATGATCGATTCCACCGATCCGCGCGCGATCGAGCTGGCGCTCACCTACTGCCAGGGCAAGAGCATCGTTAATTCGGTGAACCTCGAGGACGGCGAGGAGAAGTTCACGCGCGTCTGTCCGCTAGCCCGCGCTTACGGCGCCGCGCTGGTCTGCGGCACGATTGACGAGGACCCGGCGCAGGCCCAGGCCTTCACCCGCGAGCGCAAACTGTCGATCGCCGAGCGCTCCTACAACCTGCTCACCGGGAAATACGGCATCCCGCCCGAAGACATCGTCATCGACCCTCTGGTATTCCCCTGCGCCACCGGCGATGAGAACTATATCGGCGGCGCGGTCGAGACCATCGAGGCGCTTCGACTGATCAAGCAGCGCCTTCCGTTCGTGAAGACGCTGCTCGGCATTTCGAACGTTTCCTTCGGCCTGCCGCCCGCCGCGCGCGAGGTGATCAACTCCGTCTTCCTGTATTACTGCACCAAGGCCGGTCTGGATCTGGCCATCGTCAACGCAGAGAAATTGGAGCGCTTCCCATCCATCCCCTTCGAGGAACGCCGCCTCGCCGAGCGCCTGCTTTTTAACACGCCGCCCGCGGATCAGCCCGGCGTGGAGCTGCTCGGAACCGCCCCGGACGACTGGCGCGCGCAGACTCGCGAGCAGAAGGCCGCCATCAACCAGTTCCATATCGCGGCGATCACCGCTCATTTCCGTACCGCGGCCGGGACCAAGCAAAAGGAGGCGAGCCTTCCGCTCCTCTCGCTGGATGAGCGGCTGGCCAACTATATCGTCGAGGGCTCGAAAGACGGCCTGATCGCCGACCTTGAATTGAAAAGAGCGGAGGGCGCGAGCCCGCTCGAGATCGTCAATGGTCCCCTTATGGCCGGCATGGATGAAGTGGGCCGTCTGTTCGGTAACAACGAGCTGATCGTCGCCGAGGTGCTGCAGTCCGCCGAGGCCATGAAGGCCGCCGTCACCCACCTCGAGCAGTACATGCGCAAAGCCGGTAGCGCCGCGCGCGGCAAGATCGTGCTCGCCACCGTGAAGGGCGACGTGCACGACATCGGCAAGAACCTGGTCGAGATCATCTTCTCGAACAACGGTTACCAGGTGATCAACCTCGGCATCAAGGTGCCGCCCGAGGAGTTGATCCGCGCCTGGCGCGAGCACTCGCCTGACGCCATCGGCCTCTCCGGCCTGCTGGTGAAAAGCACTCAGCAGATGGTGATCACGGCCGGCGATCTGAAGGACGAGGGCATCGGCGTCCCGCTGCTGGTGGGCGGCGCCGCTCTGTCGGAGCGTTTCGCGCGCACCCGAATCGCCCAGGCTTACGGCGCCGCCGTCTGTTACTGCAAAGACGCGATGACCGGCCTTTGCCTGCTGAACCAGCTCATGGACCCGGCCACCCGCGAAGCCACTCTCGATGCCCATCGCTGGCGCGAGACGGAGGCGTCTGCCCCACCGCCGGTTGCGCCCGCCGTGCCTCTTAGCGAGCGGCGCAGTTCGAAAGTCCGCACCGGCATTCCCATCCCTCTTGCGCCCGCGCTCGAACGCCGGGTGCGCGACGTGCCCCAGCTCGCCGAGCTCTGGAGCTACATCAATCCCTTCATGCTCTACGGCAAGCACTTCGGCTTCCAGGGCAATTTCGAGAAACGATTGGCCGAGCGCGACCAGAAAGCTCTCGAGTTGTTCCACCAGGTCGAGCAAGTCAAACAGCAGGCGGCGCTCAAAGTGCGCGCAGTCTGGCAATTCTTCGAGGCCGAGCGCGAGGGCAACTGCATTCACCTGTTCGCCCCCGGCGGCTCGGACCCCCTGCACACCTTCCGCTTCGGACGCCAGCTGCGCCCCGACGGCCTCTCGCTCAGCGACTATGTCTTGGATCCCGTCGACGGCCGGCGAGACCACATCGCGATCTTCGTGGTTACCGCGGGCCGGGGCATTCGCGAGCGCGCCGAGCGGGCCAAAGAGCGCGGAGAGTACTTCTTCTCCCACGCCCTCCAGGCGCTGGCCCTGGAAACCGCCGAGGCCTGCGCCGAATGGCTGCACCGCCGCATCCGCGAAGACTGGGGCTTTCCCGACCCGCCCACGCTCACCATGCACGACCGCTTCACCGCCCGCTATCGCGGCAAGCGCTACAGTTTCGGCTACGGCGCCTGCCCCAACCTCGAAGACCAGCAGGGAGTCTGGAAGCTTCTCCGCCCCGGGGAAATCGGCGTCCAGCTCACCGAAGGCATGATGATGGATCCCGAGGCCAGCGTGAGCGCCTTGGTCTTCCACCATCCCGACTGCGTCTATTTCACCGCCGCCGAATCCGAAGTGTCTACGTCCGACAAAGCTCCCGACTCATCCTCCGACCAATTCCCCCTCAAAGACTTCGGTCCACCCACTGTCGCGTCGTAGCAGCATGGGCTTGACGTTTCCGAGTCGCTCGCCGCGCGCGTGCCGTGCGGCGAGATAACGGATCAGGCCGCTGCGCGTGATGCGAAATATGCGCACCGGCGCGAGTTGGCCCAGGTCGCGACAATAGCGGTAGTGCACATTTCGAAGCAACCCCGCCTCCAGCTTCCTGCCAAGCGCCGCGAGCTCGGCGTCGGACTTGCCGGCAGCCTCGACATAGAGTGTGTACGCACGATCTTCGCAGGCCACCATGAGGAACTCTGCGTTTGCGTCCTCCAACGCGGCGCGAACATGAGCCTCGTTGACCTTCTCGCCAAAGCGATCGGACACATTGTCTTCCTTGCCGACGAACCGCAGGAGCGGACACTCGCCCTCAAACCCGGTTACTCGCACACAGTCGCGCAGACGGTAACGGTACAAACCGCCACCGGTCGTCGGCACCACCGAGTACTCGTCGCCCTCCACTAACTCATGCGCCAGCCGGGGGCGGCCGTTCTTGTCCAGGAACTCGAAGAAATGCGAGCGAATCGCCAATGCCGCGCCGTCACGCTCCCACAGCGGCAGCGAGACGAACCCTTCCGTTGCGATCAACCCTTTTGGCTGAATCCGGGCCTGCGGGAACAGGCGCCCCAGTTCCGCCGCCGGCCGAGCCGCTCCAGCGTCAGCCCAACAACTGATCACGCGCAGATTCGGCCACAATCCGGGCAGATCTTCGCGACGCAACGGCTCGACCAGCAACATCAAGAACGTCGGATTCCACACCGAGATGAATGCCAGATCCCGGCATTCGACCAAGTGCCGCAGCGTTACGCGCCGCCACTCCTCGACGCCGGCGATGTGCCGTACCGTGGAAGGCACGGCGAGCGTGGATGCGACCAACCGGCGGGCGTGCCCCGCATATTCGGTGTCGTCCTCAAACTCATCGCCCGTCTGTCCGACCGGCGAAATCGCCCAGTACGATCGGCCGCCTAGCATGCCCGGGTTGTGCTGGAACAAGTCCACAATCCACGGCGCGATGCCGCGTCCAAATTCCCGCTGAAGAGCGGCCGTGTAGGGAATCCATTTCGTGGCCGCGGTCGTACCACTGGTCGGCACGCGCCGCAGTATGGGATCCACGGTTTCCAGCGGTGCGTCCGACAACGGCGCGCGCTCCTGATACTCCGGGATGCTCCGAAGGTCCGCATACTCCCGGCTGCGCTTCAGAATCCTTTGCAGCACCCGCCGCTGCGTCTCGGCCACACGCCGCGTGGCGCGCCGAAATGCCAGCGCTTCGGGCAGGCACCACGCAAACCAGAGCGAATTGCCGATGAGCGGATTCACAATGCCGCCAGCTTGAGCCCGGCCGGAGTCTGGTTCGCCCGCGTCAACGGGCACAGGCAGGCGAGTTCGTCGCCACGCGCGTGGCCGGGGTTGACCCGCGCGAAAAACTCCACATGTGGGTTGCCGAGGCGGCTCGGCGGGATTTCCGCCAAGCCGTTGCGCAGCACCTGCGGCGCGGCGAGCCGCACAATCCCGGTGGCCGGGTCGTAGCGGCCGCCAAATCGTTCACTGGCCATCGCGATGAGCATGGCGGGCAGCGCCGGCGAGTCGTGCCGCGGCCAGAATTCCTTCCAGAACACGGGCAGGAACCGGTACGTGCGGAAGCCCGAAGTGATGAGCAGCCAGTACAATGGCACGTCGCTCTGCCATGTGCGCACAGCCTCCAGCCAGGTGCGCGCCAGCGCATTGCTGCCCCAGGCGTCGCGATCGACGATCGTGTCGCCGGAGAACACCACGCGCACCGGCGCGCCATTCACCTGCATGGCGGACAGCAGCTGCGTGGAGAACCCCCGCAACCGCCCCTGATCGTCCTCCAGCAGGATCAACCAATTCTTCTCGGCGAGGTCGCGGTCGAACAATTCCGCAGTCACCCCGGCGAAATGCTCCTGCATCAAAGCGAGCATGGCGGCGCGCTGGGCGCAAGTGAGATCGGTTCGCGGTAACATGCGGCCAGTCACAATAACGCCACCTCCGGATGCGGAACGCGGCCATCGAGCACCGGTGGCTTATCCCAATGGACCGCGTAGAGAATGCTTGTGTAATCGCGGCATCGGTGACATCGGCGCACAACTTCGCCGAGCGGGTGCCGGGCGGCCAACCCGATGGTCGCGCAATCCAGCCCGGCCCGGCGAGCGTCGCCCATCGCGGCGGCCAGCAGGGTGGCGAGCACGCGGGGATCGTCGCCGTCGACTCCGACGTGAGATAGGTGCGCTTGCGCCAGTGGCTGGCCGACTGCCGGCAGGCTTGCGCCGAACCAGTTCAGCAATGGCCGCCAACATGCCAACGTTTTGTCGTAGCCGCGAACCACCACCTGCTTGAATGCCCGTTGGTCCCACAGCGCCAAACAACCGGCGACGTGGTTGCCGGCGAGTGCAACATAGAATCGCTCCGGCTGGAGGATGTTCGTGGCCGTCCAATGCGGTGCAAACTGGTGGCGGCGGCCAAAGCGTTCCAGGCACGAGAGGATGCCGGGCAGCATTGGCGCCGATCCGGTTGCGACATGCATGTCACGCCTGCCCGTAAGGAGCCGCCGTCCTACCGGCAACAAAAACGTCACAAACTCTTCGAGCGGTTGATAGCGCGGCAGGCCCGGCAGGCCGGCTTCGAGAAGGCGCCTGGCGGCTTCGTTTCCGGCGACGATGGTGGTGATGTCGAATGGGGCTTCGTCTTGGGCGTGCGTCTGACGGAGCAGGTCGAATCCCAGCCGCAACAGTCGCGGGCCCCGGCGGCGATCTTCCGGGGCGATGCGCAACTGGCTGAGGTAGCCGATGCGCCGCGGTTGGCCGTCGATGAACACCTCCTGAACCGACCGGCTGCCCAACGCCGCCAAACGGCCGGTCTGCCGTTCGCGAATGGCGACGGTATGATGCCGCCCGCCCGCTTGTCGCCCTGCCGCGAAGAAGTCGGGTTCGCGCTCCAGCGAGATCTGAATCGGCCCCGGCATCGGCGTCTCGCGAAGCAGCCGGCGCAAATCGGCATCGTCCGCCGCGGTGGCGAAGCCGATGACGTACCGGCTGCCGGTCACTGCGCTCGCAGTAATGGTTGTGTCCATGTTTGATCTCCCAATGGATGCCCGTCCCGCAGGCCCAGCTCCGCGCGATGGAGGAGGTTGACCATCCAGAAGTTACGTTGCTGTGGGCCGGCAGCCAGGCTGCGCCGCAGCATGCTCGGCCATGAGAAGAACGCCCGGCGCGCGGCAAGGCACTGCCGCCGGAGTTCCTCGGGACTCAGATGGCGGGGCTGAAACGCGACCGTATTGTACGCATACTGCGGGTCGAGCCACCAGCTTCCGTGCAGCAGCCGACGCTCGCGGGCCAGGCGCAGGTAGAGTGGCGTGCCGGGAAACGGCATCAGGTGGGCGAACGCCGCCAGCAGGAATCCGTGTGCGACGCTGAACTCGACGGTGCGCTGAAAGTCGTCAGGTTTGTCAGCGTCGCACCCGAACACGAACGTGCCATAGACCGGCACGCGAAAGCGGCGCAGTTCGCCTACGGCCCGTTCGATGCCGCCATGGGCTTCGTTAATCGGTTTCCCCATCTCGCGCAGGTTGGCCGGCTGGAGACTCTCGAAGCCGATGAGGAGGCAACGGCAACCGCTCCGCACTATCAGCTCGAGCAGTTCGGGATCGTGCGCTACGTTGATGCCGGCTTGGCCGACCCAGCGCACTCGCAAGGGAATCAGCGCACGCAGGAACTCTTTCAGACGTCCCGCCGCGCAGGCGAGGTTGTCGTCCACGAAGAAGATGAGCTTTGCGCGGTCGCCGTTGGCAGCCGTTGCGGCGACTTCGGCGATCACATCGTCCACGGGCCGTTGCAGGTACGTGCTGTGGAATGCGGTCTGCACGGCGCAAAACTCGCAGGTCAGCCGGCAACCGCGGCCCAACTCGATCAGCTTGATCGGCAGATAGCGTTTGCCGTGGAAAATGCCCCGGTTGTAACGCCAGCCCGCCGGGAACGCGCCACCCTTCGGCCGGTAGAGTTTCTCCAACCGGCCGTGCCGGAAATCGTCCACCAGTTCCGGCCAGGCCTGCTCCGCTTCGCCGGTGACGACGCACTCGGCGTACTCCGCGACTTCATCCGGGCAAAGCGTCGCGTGTATCCCTCCCATCGCCACCGGTACGCCGCGCCGGCGGTATTCGCTCGCGATCTGGTAGGCGCGGCGCGCGGTGTAGGTCTCGACGCTGAGGCCGACGAGATCGGTGGGCTCATCGAACGGAATCTTCTCCAGCCGGTCGTCGTAGAAACGGAGCTCGACCTCGCGCGGAGTCGACGCCGCGAGCGCTGCGGCCCAGAGCGGTTGCATCTGCCACGTGCGCAGCCCGCGCCGCTCGCCCGCACGCCGTCCGAGGCACGGATGAATGAGCGTCACACGGGGCACACGGCCTCCTCCGGGTCGGCGGGCGCCTGCCAGTGATGCGCCGGGGGTGGCTCACCGGGATCGTTCACCGAGTAGGGTTGCGCAAACCGTGGCTCGTTGTACAAGCGGCGTACGAAGATGCGGTAGCACAGGTTGCCGACGAAGTTGATGGCGCAACGGATGTCGGGGCGACCGACCCGTTTGACGATGCGCGGCAGGCGGAACGTTTCCCGGTAGGCCCATTTGAAGCCGCGATAGAGCTCCTCCGCCGTCATCTGCGCCGGTTGGATGACGACGTGCATCGTGTCATAGTCGTTCCAGTTGAAACTGAGGATGCGCCGCTCCTCCATCAGCCGCCTGAACAGCGCGGTGCCGGGGTACGGCGTGTACAGCGAATAGCGCGGAATGTCCACGCCCAGGTCCTGGACAAGTTCGACGGTGGAGGCGAAGACGCTCGAGTCGTCGTGGTCGAAACCGAACACGAAGCAGCCCTGGATCGAGACGCCGCGCCCTTGGAGCATGGCCACGAGGTCTTTGTAGCGGAGCGCCTGGTTGAAGTTCTTGCGGATGCCGCGCAAGGTGGTTTGGTCGCCCGACTCGAACCCGACCAGCAGATAGACGCAGCCGCTGGCCACCATGAGGTCGAGCAACTCGGTGTTCTGCAAACTGTCGGCCGTCACCAGTCCGCCCCACTTTTTCCGGAGGGGGATCATCGCGGTGAACAACTCCTTTGCGTACTCGGCGTCGTCCACCAGGCTGACGTCGTTGAATGCGATGATGCGTCCGGGGATGCGGCGGATGTCGCGCAACACGTCGGCGACCGGCCGTTTCAGAAAATGCGGCCAGACCGCCGGCACGGTGCAGAAGTCACACGTGCGCCGGCAACCGCGGGTGGCTTGGACGGTGTTGGGCATCATGTACCCGCTACGCCGTTGCAGGTCGCGGCGCGGGGCGGGGACATCCACTAAAACGTCGTCCGAAAGCGGGTGCTCCCGGTACACGCGTTTCATCCGGCCGCGCCGGAAATCCGCAAGAAGCTGCGGCCAGGCGGGTTCGCCACGCCCCACGACGATGCTGTCGGCATGCGCGCTAGCCTCTCCCGGCAGGATGGAGACGTGTACGCCGCCGAGCACCACCGGGATGCCGCGTTGCCGGTAGTGCCGCGCCAGGGCGTACGCGGGCCGGGCACATCCGGTGAGGACGCTGATCGCGACAAGGTCGGCCGGGAAGTCGAGCGGAATCCGGTCCACGCTGCCGTCTACCAGTTTCAGCTCCACGCCCGGCTCGTCCGGCACCAGCGCCGCGAGCGTGGTCAGCGTCAGTGGCGCTTCGCGCATAGAACGCACGAACGGCCCCAGCCGCAGCTTATGCATATGCGCATCCGGCATGATTAGGAGGATTTGCATTGGCTACCTCGTGGCCGGCGCAGCGTGCCTTTCGGCCGCCCCTGGGGGCAGGAATGTCCGCCGGTAGCGACGAAATCCCAGATTCACCGCCAGATCGACAAACGGCAGCGTCGCCGCACCGATCACTCGCCCGAGAATCGATCTCAATCCATAGGTTTGAATCCAGGCGCGGTAGAATCCTTCCTGCAGTTCCTCGACCGCCATCCCCGCCGGCTTGAAGACAACGTGCCGGCCGTCGTACAGGCCCCAGTCGGTGGTGAGGATTCGGCCCTGGGAGTTTAGCTTCGTCCAAGCGTCAGTGCCCGGAAAGGGCGTGTATACGGAGTACAGCACAATGTCCACATGGTGCTTGTTGACGAATTCAACCGTGCGCTCGAACACCGACGGATCTTCGCCGTCGAATCCGAAGATGAAACAGCCGAGAATCGCGATGCCCTCGTCGTGGAGCATCCGGCAGGTCTGGCCATAGCGTTTGACGTCGTTGAACGTCTTGCCCGCTCTGGCCAGCGCGGCGGCCTCGAGCGATTCGAACCCGATCACCAGACCGCGGCAGCCGCTTGCGTGCGCCATCCGCACCCATTGCCGGTCAGCCGCGCATTTCACCGACGCGCAAGAGAACCACTTGCGGCCGGTCTGCGCCAGAGCGGAAAACAGGTTTGCAGCGAATTCCGCGTTCTCCGAAGGATTGGCGTCGAGCAGCGCCACCGGCCCGGCGGGCATACTCTCGATATCCGCCGCGATCTGGTCTACGTGCCGCTGAACGCACCGCCGTTGATGCATGGGCGGGACCACACAAAAAGAGCACGCGTTGACGCAACCGCGACAAGTCTCGAGAGTGTTGGCAATCGCGTAAGCCTTGCGGCGCAGCAGGTCGCGGCGGGGTACCGGAAGACTGGAGACGAAGGCGTCCTGCCAGTCCGCCTCATAAAGCGGACGCATGGATCCGCGCGCAAAATCACGCAGCAACTGAGGCCAAGCGACTTCAGCGAATCCCTTCACCACCGCGTCCGCGTGGTCGCCCGCTTCTTGCGGCATGAAAGTCGGATGATAGCCCCCGAGCACCACCGGGATTTTCATCGACCGCACTGCGTCTGCAAGCTGATACGCGCGCTGGGCGTCGCAGGTCATGGCGCTGACGCCCACCAGATCCGCGCCGCCGAAATCGGCGGGAACCTGATCAACGGTTTCGTCGGCCAGCATCACCTCGGCATCCAGCTCCGCTGGGACGAGCGCAGCCAGCGTGGTGAGCGTAGTGGGGGCATAAGCGCCCTTGCCGCGCGTCTCGTGCCAGCGCCGCCCGTCGTCGAGCCGCAGTGCACTGGCGTTGATCAGCAGAATTCGCATAATCCCGGCTTACGGTTCGCGGCGTTCCCCGGTGACGCACGGCAACGCCGCCGCTAGGTAGGCCCGCTTCATGCAGCCACGGGGCCCGGCGCCCGGCGCCCGTTTCTTACCCCAGAGGCTTCGAACAATGAGTCCAAGCGCCAGGCCAACCACCGCTCCGACAGCGCCGTAGATCATTCTTGCCTGCATCACCATATCCCTGATGCCCGCATTGTCCAGCGGATTGACCGAACCCTGTACACGGAAGATCTTCCACTCGCCGTTCTGCTTCCGGGTGATGGCAGTCCATCTGGCCTTGACCGGGTAGTCCTTGCCGGCTGCGGTATGAACTAGCTCCTCGGTGTACCCGCACGAAATGCCCACGTCGCCGGCAAAGTCGGTCTGATCCGTGATCACTTTCACCTGATACCGCCCGCCCGCACCGATCATGTCCCAAGTTTTTTTCCAGAACGCTTGCAGTTCCTCGAAGCTTCTGACCTCTTCGCCGGAAATCATCACACCTGTGAAGCCATCGGCGAGCAGCGGCTTCAGTTTTGTCAAATCGTTGTTGTTGATCGCGTCCTCATAGGTCGCGCGGAGTTTGCGAAGGGCGTCGTGATCGGTGGCCCGGTCGGCGTCATCGGCGACCGGAGCCGCTGAAGAAAAGCCGAGAAACGCCGCGACCGCGAACAGCGTGCACGGGAAGAACCGATTATGCTGCAACATGAGATCTCCTTTTAGTGAGCGTGATGAACTGCTTGAGACGTTGGATCATGACTGCCGCTGCCCCAGTGGGAGTCCTTGCTTTTCCCGCACCTCTTTCCGTATGAGGAAGTTCAGTGCCAGGGATTCCGCGAGCCGCCGCCGGTTGGCCGGCAGCGTCACGCGGCGAAGGATGTTCGCTGGATGATAGAAACTGCTCCAGTTTCGCCGACAGGCGTCCGCCAGATCGGCCGCGGAAAAATGTTTCGGTTCGAACACGACATCGCCCCAGCGATATTCCGGCATGAGCCACCACCGGTCAAACTTCAGGCGCCGTTGTGTTTGCATCTCGTCGTACAACGGCGTGCCGGGAAGCGGAGTGAGGTGGTTAAAGAACGCCAGCATGAACTTCTGCTGGTTGGCAAAGGTCAGGGTGTCCTGGAACGCCTCGCGCGTATCGTCATCGTAGCCAACCAGGAACGACGCGCAGATTCTGATACCGCTTGCATGGATTCTCGCGATGGCGCCGGCAAACCCTTCCGCGCGGCACCGGGCCGACTTGCCCATCTGTCGCAGACTCTCCTCGTTCAGCGACTCGAGCCCGATCAGCAGCCCGGCGCACCCGCTCGCCGCGCCCAGTTCCAGCAAGTCGTCATCGAAAGCGAATTCGATGCCCGCCTGCGCCATCCAGCGGACCTTCATCGGAATCAGGGCCCGAAGCAGCTCCTTGGCGAGCGCGATATCGCCAACCAGGTTGTCGTCCACAAACTGGATGAGCCGGCGGGGTAGCGCGCGGATCTCGTCCACCACTTCGCTGACGGGACGGCAGTCCTTCCTGTGTCCGAAGTACTCGCTCACCGAGCAAAACCCGCAGGCGTACGGACAACCGCGTCCGAACTCAACCATGTTGTTGCGAAAGTACGGCTTTCCCCTGAAGATGTCGCGGCGATAGCGCAGTCCTTGAAGCGACGGCCGTTGTTGCTGACGGTACACGCGCTGCAACCGGCCCGAGCGCGCATCCCCGAGCAGGCGCGGCCACAAGTCCTCGGCCTGTCCGATCACCACGGCATCCGCGTGCTGTGCCGCCTCCTCGGGAACTGCCGTCGCGTGGAACCCGCCCAGCACCACCGGCACATTCCGGCGACGAAACTCCGAGGCGATTTCATAGGCCCGTTTCGCGGTGAAAGTTTGCACCGAAATGCCGACAAGGTCCGTCGCCGCATCGTACGGCACATTTTCGAGCCGATCGTCGTAGAAACTCACGGTGACGCCGTCCGGGGTCAGCCCCGCCAGCGCCGCCATCGTCAGCGGTTGCATCTGTACCGCCCGCACTCGTCCTCCGATGGATGGATAAACCAATGTGACGTGCATCTGTCCTTTCTATACGGGCGGCTACGCCATCGTAATCAAGCCGGAATCATACAGCCAAACATGGTGCGAGGGGCTGGCCGAGTCCGGCCTGCGATCTTGGCTGTCCGCACACCTCGCCCTGAGCCAGTTCCTGCGCCGTCATTCTCACCCGCCGCAGATCGACCTTGCCGGTCCCGAGCGCCGGCAGAGCTGCCACCTGGAAGATGCTCTCGCGCTTGGGCAGCCAGAGGCGGGGCAAATCCGTTTCCGACAGCCGCCGCCACAAATCGCCCGGCGCAACATCCGGACGAACATAGAGCACCGCCAGGCGCTCGCCCTTCTGCTCGTCCGGAATACCAGTGACGCAGCAGGGGGAATCGCCGATGATGCGATAGATGGCCTCTTCCACTTTGAGATGCGGGACCATTTCGCCGCCGATCTTGCTGAAGCGCGACAGTCGGTCGGTGATTCGTATGAACCCCTCGTCGTCAATGGCTCCGATGTCGCCGGTGATGTACCAGCCGTTGTGGAGCGCCTCCCTGGTCCGCTCCGGTTGGCCCAGGTAGCCGAGCATGCGGTTTGGCCCTTTGACCAGCAGCAAACCCTCACGGTTGGGTGGCAGAGTCTCAAAGGTGGCCGGATTCACGACTCTCACCGCGACTCCGGGGAGCGGATGGCCCACGGTGCCGGGCTTGTTTCCGGTTTGCGTGTCCTTGCCGGCGTGAAAGTCGGGCACATTGACGGCTACGATGGGCGACATTTCGGTCGTGCCATAGCCTTCCAGGAGCTCCCTCCCAAAGGCCTCCGCGAACGCCTTCGCCACCGATCCACGCAGCTTCTCGGCGCCCACCACAACGAAGCGTAGGGTCTCGAAATCCTGGCGGCTGCACTTGCGCGCGTAGCTCGCGCAGAAGGTCGGCGTGGAGAGCAGGAACGTGCCCTCGTACTTCGACACTAGCTCGCCGATCGCCCTGGCGTCGGTCGGATTCGGATGATAGGCCACTCCGCATCCGGCCAGCAGCGGGAGCCAGATCGTAACCGTGAACCCGAAGGAATGGAAGAAGGGAAGCACTCCGATGATGCGGTCGCGGGGACCGATCCGGAACACCTGGGACACTGCGTCGATATTCGAAACGATGTTGTAGTGCGACAGCATGACGCCCTTCGGAGTTCCCGTGCTGCCACTCGAGAAGATGACCGTGGCCAGTGAATCCGGCGTCTGGTTCCCTCCGCCGTACCACGACGCCACGAGGCGCGCCGGAGCGAGTCTGGCGATCGAGAGCGCCCTCAATCTCGCGAAGGAGCCGGTCTCGTTCACGATGTCCTCCAGGAACACCATCCCGCTCCTTCGAAAATGTCCCTCAGGCAGCTTGGGGCGCGGCTTCGACCGTGACCGTCAGCCCGAGTCTTTGTAACCGCTTTACGAAATACCGCTGGAGCT